>Ga0325405_1002396_pt1 | contig 19272 bp, 14 predicted proteins | sample PopdelMetagenome_21_FD_205663 | JGI IMG/M metagenome (GOLD analysis project Ga0325405, IMG submission 205663) | Populus deltoides microbial communities from Bellville, Georgia, United States - Xylem-Control-R2 | ecosystem: Host-associated > Plants > Phyllosphere > Stem > Wood/Secondary xylem...
TATTTCTTCCATAAGAAAGTCATAAGGATCAACCCCCATTATGTGATTATGAATAATACAACATGCAAGCACAACATCTACTTGTGTTTCATAAGACCAAAAAGATTTTCCATCAATTGATCTAAAATGACTCTTCAAAATACCAAACCCTCGCTCAATAGCGGTTCTCAATGAAGAGTGTCGAAGATTAAATAGCTCCTTTTTATTTTCTGGTGCACGTTCTGTAAACTCATTCAAGTGATATCGAACTCCACGAAAAGGAGAAATGATTCCTTTTTGAATACCGTAACCAGCATCACCAAGATAATATTTCCCTACAAATTAAAAAAAAACCTATTACTATCTTTATCTGATAAGACATTTTATATGTTTATTGCATATAATACAATACTTTATTATATACCTTCTGGAATTTTTAGACCACTAGGTCTTGATAATGCATCACCTAAAACCCGTGAATCATGTGCACTTCCTTCCCAGCCAGCTAAAACATATATAAACTTCAAATCAAAAGTTATCGCTACTAAAACATTTTGTGTTGTTCCTTCTTTTCGATCTCAAAACTTTCCTTGAATCTCAACAGGAACATTTGCAGGAACATGGGTACCATCAATTGCTCCCACACAATCCTATATAAACATGAAAAAATGATTTATAAACTTTTCTTCTAGATGTAATTAACTAATGTATAAAAATATTGGTATTGTTCTCATACCTTAAAATAAGGATAGAATCTTCGATTATTCATTATCTCAGCTGGAATTGTATCCTTTGGATCTTTAATAAGGTGTTTGTATAACTTAAGAATTGCTTTTAAAACAATTCTAAAGTAATGATGGATAGTTTCAACAGACCTATAGTATATACCACTAATAAAACGAAATCTTTGGTTTTGGCCTACAATTTGTAAGAACACAATTATTTGCTCCCTAATCGACACATTTTGAGTTGCTCGTAATAGGTCATGACTTGTGAGAACATCACACAATCTATATAAGACAACAGGTTTCATACGAATTTGTTCAACGCAATGCCTATCACCTCGATTCAAAATGGTGTCAATATAGAATTCTCGTTGAGCAATTGCATTTATACGTGGTTCTCTTGGTATATAAATTGTATTTCTTTCTTATTCAATAATAGCTACCCCTGTAGCTATCACAGTTACAGCTGCTCCCATACATGCTGCATGAATTATCTTACTATCCATATAATGAAAGTGAAGTTTTCTGATAACAAAACCTAAAAATTTAGGGAAATAAATATTAAAAAAAACATATAAAATACTTACACAATGAATACAATAAATTATGCAGAAAGAAGCGGACAATGTATAATAGTTATGGCAATTATATCTGACTCCCTAAAAAAAAAGGTCTTAACATATATTATTTAAGACCATAACATTCAATTTCTCGATGATAAAACCGTTTTGAAAATTATACATTTCATAAGTTCACAACGATCAATAAACATTGCGCAATGAAATCCATATAATTACCGGCATAGTCACACAAATTTATCCATATATAACAAATTTAATCAAACACTAATCATAAATTAATCAAAGCAAAATAAAACACAAATTTATGTTTATTAGGGTTCTGTTATAATTTCGTTGTTCCCATCTCATTCTCCCATTCCCCACCCATTCCCCTCACAGCTATCGGTTTGATAATTCCCCATTACCATTCCCCAATTGTTTTGTTCCCATTGCCCTCTCATTCCCCTCTCCTCTCGGTTCCAGTTCCCTCAATTCCCCTGTTCCAATTCCCCTCTCCCGGTTCCAGTTTCCCCAATTCCCCTGTTCCCTCTCCCTCTCGGTTTCTCTCATTCCCCCATTCCCCTGTTCCCTCTCACTCTCGGTTTCTCCTCCTCTCTCCCCCGGCTACTTGCTCTGGTAACGCCGTGACTTGACAAAAACAAGAGCAAGGGTTGATAGAAAGTATATGGTGGCCGGATTTAGGGACAGGGAGGGGCTGCTTCACAGTAAAGTTCACAGAAATCTTCCCCCCCGTTTTGCCTCTCTGTGTTAACAGAAATTCCCCCCCCGTTTTGGCCTTTCTCTGTTCACAGAAATCAATCGCCCCCCAACCCACCGTTTTGCCTCTCTTTGTTAACAAAAATCGCCTCCCTGCCTCTCACCATTCACATAAATCGCCCCACCCCACCGTTTTGCCTCTCTATGGACCTTCGCTATGCTCTTTGAGGGGAAGAAATAGAAGGGCAAGACTTGCAGCCCCCTGCTACCTATCTGTCCAATAGTTGTTTGGCACTCCCTATGGTATAGCCTTCCTCTCTCTGTTCACAGTTATCTCCCCCCCGGTTTTGTCTCTCTGTTTGGTTAGAAATTCCCCCCCTGTTTGGTTAGATGCTTTGAGCTGCGGATTGTGAGAAGAAAACAGTCATGGAAAAAATGTGTGTTTTTTGGGTTGCTTGATTAGTTTTAACTGTGGAAAGTGACGAGATCAGATGAAGAGTTTTGGAAATGTTATGGAAAAAATATGACAGTAGCAAATTTATCAAGAATATCAAAGAATTTATGCCATTATGTTTACAGATCTACGAAGAAGAAGATAAAAACATAAAGGAAATAAAGAGAAAAAAAATACCTGAAATTAATTGGTCCAGACAAATGCTTTGTTCCAGAAAAATGCTCTTGTTTCTGCTCAGCTTCCAATTGATTTTGATGAAAAGGAGACTGTGTATGAGAAAATGAACGACGCTGAAAAAAAAGGAAAGCGTTTTCCTTTCTTTAACAGAAGGAAAACACTTTCTTTTGGTAACGTTGCTTTTTTTAGTTTGACTGGAATTCAGTTTCCTTTGACTACTTTTCCATATTATTGCCAAACATGGGAAAAGCAGGAAAGTGAATTCCAGGAATTCACTTTCCTGCAATCAAACACAGCCCTAGTGTCTTAATCATAACTAAAGCTGCAGAACTCAGTTTTGGGCATGATTTATCTCTATGAAAGGCTAAAACATGGAAATACAACTTTTATGAAGAAACCAACTTCAAATTATTTTGTTTTAAGGCTCAAAATCAACAATCACAATAGCCCCTCTTTTATAGCTAAATTTTTGGACAACGAGGATTTTCATTCCTTGGAAATCCTTTTCAACTTCCAATTTATTTTCATGCAAAAACAACATCATCCAAGGTCATTTGGCATCATTAAATCACAAATTCAAACCAATTCTAAAGCAAAACATTCAAACAATTTCCCTACCTCTACAATCTAGCAAGATTAGACCAAAATAAGGAAACTCATTCCTTTTGGGATTTCTCCTATTATTATTATTAATACAAAAAAATTCTGAACTATTCATTTTTTTCGTTTTCTCCTCGTGCGATTAAACATATGCGGCAAACCTTAACAATTAATATTCTTAGATCATTATCATAACAACAATTTCACCCTACTAGTTGGAATCCATGACAATCTTCATTAACTAATCAATTTGCCTAAAATACTTATGGCTAGCTTTAAATATGTTTTATTTTCCAAATTTCTTTCATTTCAATTTCTTCATGGTTCCACCCCATTTATATCCACACAACCAACAATTTAGCTTTGTATTCAATCACCATGTTCATATAGCAATATTCCTTACTATTCTTACACAAAAATCATTCTCCCCTCATATAAAGAATACACAATTAATCTATAATAATACTAATAACAAGAACATATTTTACCATTACATCTTCCATAAAACCTACACTCACACAATTCTAATTTCATCAAATAATCAAGCTTACTACATTTTGCCAAAACTAGCAATAGATTCAAAGGCAATAAGTCATCAACCTCTGATTATTGTTTTAAACCCAACGGTCAGACTACATATCATAGAGTTGTGCATACTATATCTCAAAATCATAATGATCCAACGGTTAGATCTCCCTAGATCGGCATAAAACTGAGCTTACCTGAAAATGGACGAGCTACTGTTCAACATGCACGAAACCTTTCTGGAGAATGAGTTTCCGATCTCCACCGTCCACAATGAAGGCAACATCTAGGCGCACAACATATCCAAGAATGTGCATGATCCAACGGTGGAAGAGAGAGAAATCAGCCGGCGACTAAACTGCCCTGCAGGTGCATTTCCTTTTTGTTTTCCAGGAAATGTCCGATGATGATTTCTGTCAAATAGATTGTGTTCCTTCTAATCCCTCCGGTCAGTTAGTAGGGGAGTGTAATAAGAACAACATGCAAAACTCAACATGAACCAACGGTGGATTCTAGAGATATGGCCACCGGAGCATTATTGGTTTTTCTCCAAAATCTGCAGCTCTCTCTCTATCCGCTTTTTTCTATTTTTTCTTTTTTTAACTGGTGGCCTCTTTGCATTTTTATAGGCACCTTTCTCCATAATTACAATTTTGTCCCTCATTCATGCCTTTATGTATTTTATTTTATTTTTCATGTAAACTATTTGGTTTATTTCTGCTTAAATCGCTAGTCTTTACCAAACTCCGATTGGGATGAGATATTTAACCAAGGTAGGAAAACATATTAATAGACTTCATGCAAAATTTCATCCTGATCCGATGATCGGATTGAGAGCTCTGCTTCCTAATATAAACTTGTTCAATTCATGACTTTTCATAAACAATCTAGATTTTTCTTGTTCAATCTTCACAAAAAATCATATCAATTATCCTTCTAAATCTTTAAGGTCATTTTATTATTTTGGAATGTATTCATTTTAGGATTTCCACCTTTATTTATTTATCAGGCTTATTACCGTTTCAAAATAACATCACTGATTTTTAATCGGTTCTTTCACCTTCAGTCCTACCCTTTTCATTGCACTATCCTTTATTATAATGCATTCTTTATTACCTCACTTATTTCCTAAAAATATTTTGTCATTTTTCTCATTATTTTATCCATCAAAACACGTTACCAGTTTCTCTGTCCTTATGAATTCTAAACCAAAATTCATTTTATGGAGGTCATCTCTTCCATTATATATCATTATTTATCTACTATTTCTAATCTTGGTTTCCATCACTCATTGAAATATTACCACTTTCAGTCTTACGTTTACATGAGGGTTTACACATCTACATATTTAAATTATAAATTTCCAGGGTTTTCATATCACCACTCTTTCAAAAGTCTACTCATCCCGGAGTTGCATCTGCCCTCTGTTATACTCTAGGAACCACGCCTTACTTCTCCGTGAGTCTCTCGCTCTTAGTCCTAAGAGTCCAGGTAGCTCTCCACCTTTAACCATGGGAGCAGCCCATTAACGGTTGATCCATATCTGTCTTCATACTCTGAGTATTACAATGCCATTACCGAGTTCACCACCTTGACAAAAGTCAACTTGTTCCCGGAACCTGCGCATGTCCTCTGCTCATTCCTAGCAGTCGAGTCTTAATGCTCCACAAGTCATCCACTTATTGTCCAAGGAAAATGTTATCTAGCTCATTGATTTTTAGCCTAGGGGCAATATCCATGAAAGTCAATCCTGCATTTGTTTCCATACTCATCATAACCACTTCATTGGCTATCCATACACTTGTCCACTCATATCTAGCCATCACATTGGCTTTGGGGTGTTCTAAACTGGGCTTTTTTTATCATGGCCTTCACACCTTCTCTAAGGTGTCTTCGCCCGTTGTCATGGGGCGGTTTGATCTTGGGCTCATATCATGGCCCTCACACCTTCTGTCTGAGGTGTCTCTTTTTGTCGTCATGCGGCGGTCTGAACTTGGGCTCATATTATGGCCCGCACACCTTCTGTTTGAGGTGTCTTTGCTCGTCGTCATGCGGCGATCTGAACTTGGGCTCATATTGTGGCCCGCACACCTTCTTCTGAGGTGTCTCCGCTCGTCATGGAGCGGTCTCATCCTCTTTCATTAGAGATGTTTCAATGTGGCTCTAAGATTCTATACCACCATGTGGACTATGGGAGAGATCACTGCCACTGATCACATAAAAAGAGAGAGTTGCGGTATACTCCTCGCAATCTTCCATCTCATTTTCTATGTTTAGAGCTTCTGTGTCTTTTGTCATCGTGCTTGATAGCTCCACCTACACCAACTCTCTTTGGTGTCTTCGCCTTTCATCATAGGCGGTCGCCTTTTATCACAAGCGTTTGCACCCCCTCTGTAAAACCCCGGATAATATTATTGATATTAATAAAAGTCAGGATTACAAAAAATGAGGGAAAGTGATAAATTAAATTATAAGAATGATGATATATTCGAGAATCTGAATTAAAATGTTTTGTTCAAGTGTTAATATATATAAATAAATAAATATAAATAAATAAATAAACACGAAAATATGAATAAAATTTTTATAGAAGTGAATTTCATGAAACTGAAAGTACCAACAAGTAACTTAGTGAAATTCGATGTAACCCGGGCAAGATTTGGTATAAACATGTATCAGGATTCAAGAAATTTTACCCAAAAATCATAAAAGTTACTGTCGAAGGATATAGAAGGCATTTTTAAAAAAGTTAAAGAAATAATATGTGTGCTAAAGTGTGTGGGGGAAGAAAACATTTAGGGACACAAAAGGTATTTTTAAAAAAAGTTAATTATATATATATATATATATATATATATATATATATATATATATATATATATATATATAAGTGCAAGTGAGTGTGTGCTGGAAGGAGGAAAAAAAAAGAACAAAACTTACTTTATCAAAGAGAAAGAAGCATTCGGCCAGGAGAGGAAAAACAAATTCAAGCAAGGAAAATTCTCAATTCAAAAGTGTTAAAGCTTTAGCTATTGCTTAGAGAGGCTGCAAGGCCGACACCACAGCAGGGAACTTCGGCTCGAGCTCAGTCGTCAGGTAATTACACTATACCCGAATTTAATATTGGTCAATATGTATTTTTTTATCTGATTAATTGTGGTTGATATATTAGAAATTATTATGTTGTTTACTTAAGAAAATAAGATATGCGATGTGATGAATCAATTCCTGAATTAATGGGATTAATGCCCTTGTGAATAGGCGTGATAAGGAATTGATTCCCTGGTTAATGGGATTGAAACCCTGGTGATTGGGCAAATCATTGAATTAATTACTGAATTAATGAGTTTAATGTCCTGGTGAATGGGCGTGATGAGGAATTAAGTCCCTGGTTAATGAGATTAGTACCCTGGTGAATGGGTAAATTGTTGAACTAATTCCTAATTTAATGGAATTAGTGCCCTGGCAAATGGGCGAGATGCAGAATTAATTCCCTGGTTAATGGATAAATTGTTGAACAAATTCCTGATTTAATGGAATTAGTGCCCTGGCAAATGGGCGAGATGTAGAATTAATTCCCTGGTTAATGGAATTTGTACCCTGATGAATGGGTGAAACGTTAAACTAATTTTTGGACTGATGGACTGATGACAATAATGCTGGTTGAATGGACTGGTAGAAAAATTAATCATCTATTAGTGAATGTAATGCCGTGTTAATTGGGCGATAGGAATAATTATATTTTGTTAATGTTAAAAATAAAATAAAATAATAAAAACAAAATCATAGATTATTCTGAAATTTAATTGATATGTAATAATAGATGAGCAAGTTAATTTAATGATCTTTTGACTAAATTTACAAAAAAGAAAGTAGAAAGATTTTTATGGATATCTTTTTTTTTTCATTTGTCTAATTGAATTATTGTATTAAATCTATTTTCAAATGCATCTCCCTATCGGACTGAACAGTAGATTAGTTTCCTTATATTTTGTTGGATATCATGTTGTAATGAATGAATTTATCATTTTGTTATGTAATATAATGCGTCTACAGTTTATCGAAAGCTCTTTTGTGTAGTATAATCTTAATTATGAATTTTCTCTTTAATTATGAACTTATTTCGATTATAATTTCGTTAATGGTCCTTATTTGTAAATCTTTGAATTGCGTAATGTACTCCAGTTATAATTTTTAGAATAATTCTTTAGATTGCATCTATGTAAATGTGGGATATTGAATTGTTTAGACATGTATGAATTTGATTATTAAGAAGTTATGATGTAATGAGAGGAAGATGTCATGGATGATAGGACGAGTAAGAGATTTGTTAATTGAGGATTGTGAAAGAAGAGTCGATAACTTGGTACCTAAAAATATAGAGGAAACTCTGTCGAATTTTTATTGATTACAGAAAAAAAAAATCTCTAACCTTAATTGAATTATTATGTCCTTGCTCTTTGTTTTAAATACATATGTTGGGGTTGTTACATTTGGTATCAGAGCCCTGGTCTGATTTCAGGAATTGAATTGGAATATGATAAGTATCAAATTAGTTTAGGGTAGTGCACATAAGACAAGGTGAGATGGCGGATCGCTCTGCAGCACGGGAACTGGGTCAAGATCCCGAATTCGAGCATAATGAGAGAGAGGATTCTTTGGAGGATTCAATCTCTCACATACCTGCAGCACCTCATCTAAGACAGGTGCCTCCTCCTCCAACAATAGCAGTGCTAGCGACAGCCCCTGCACCATATTCTGATCCGGTGTTTATAGCCCAAATTGTGAGAGCTGTAATAGAGACGATTCCTCAATTACCAGTACCGACACCCCAGTGGCACCAGCAACACAGATACCGCAAGTTGCCCCTACACCATTGGATAATGTGGTTACACTAGTTTGGGTAGCGAAGAGTATGCGGGAGTTGGGATGTGACTCATTTTCAGGAGAGCCTGATGCTGAGATAGCAGGTAGATGGTTACGTACAATAGAGAACATTATGGAACAGATTTAGGTGACAGAGGATTTACTAGTAAATTGTGCCACTCACTTACTATCAGATAGGGCATGATCATGGTGGGATACAATGCGATCTAGGAGGCCTGCGGGGTCTTGGACATGGACTGAATTTAGAGTTCAGTTTGAGAACCAGTTTTACTCATCATATCATCGGAAGATGAAGGAGCAGGAGTTTCTAGCTTTGAGGTAGGAGGGTATGACAGTACTTGAGTATGAAAGGAGATTTCATGATCTTTCCATGTTTGCTCCACAGTTTGTTCCCACCGAACAATACATGATTGATAGACTACGGGATGGATTACGCCAGGATTTAAGACAAGGCTTGATAGCACTTAGATTTGGGACAACCAGAGAACTTATAGAGGCAGCACAAGCTCTTGAGGCATGTATAGTTGAAAGGCAGCAAAGTTAGACAGAGGTGGGTAAAAGGAAGGATATCGACTTTTCCTCAAGTAGACCTCCTCTGTAAAACCTCCGGGCGAAAAATCATAAATTGACTAGTTTTATGTAAAACAAAACAATTCGTAACTCTTGATTGGGTTATCTAAAAATTCTGAAATTTTGCATGGAGCCTTCGAATATGATACCTTAGCTTGGGTTAAAATTTCAGAATTTTTAGAGCAATTCGAAAATTTGACGAAAAATCATAAATTGACTAGTTTTATGTAAAACAACAAAATTCGTAACTCTTGATTGGGTTATCAAAAAAATTCTGAAATTTTGCGTGAAGCCTTCTAATATGATACCTTAGCTTGGTTTAAAATTTCAGAATTTTTAGAGAAATTCAAAAATTTGACGAAAAATCACAATTCGACTAGTTTTACATTATTGGATGTAATTTTCAATCCGACCATCGGATTGAGCTGAAATTTTTTGAGGAACCTTAAAATATATTGAATAAAATCTGGTTAAAATTTTAAGATGAATGGAGCTCGGTAGTGCTAGCAAAAAAAAAATAAAGACCGTCAAAGAGGAAAAAATATTCATTAAGGGTATAATAGTAATTTGCCATTGAAAACAAAACATATAAGCTCTCCTTCTCTTCTATTAAGTGCCGAATGGGCAGAAACAAAAAGGTGAAAAGAAAAACAGAGCATAACGTGAGAGAAAGAGAGAAAAGTAAGGAAAAACAATAAGGAAATTGAGAAAATACCTTTATAAGCTTGCAAGTTCAACCTATAAAACACTAAAGCAAGTGAAGGAAGGAGGATTTGAGAAGGGGAATTCACCTAATTTTGGAAGAGAAGAGAAATTGGAAGAAAAGCAATAGGTAAGCATGAGAAGTTTGGATTTAATGTTTGATTTAGATGTTTTCTTGAGCTTATTTCATTAAGTTAGGAAGTAATTTCATGGAATTTTACCTTAGTTTCCCTTAAATCCTAGATTTTTGAACTTAGGGTTCTTATGTGAATTTGGGGGAATTAGGAGAGGAAGGAAAAATGATGAAATTGAAGTGGAATATAATGAAAATAAGTTGAAATAACAAGTAAATGAAGGAAAAAGTGGGAGAATGAGTTTTGATGTTAATGCTTAGAAACAAACCATGTTTAATCATGATAATTGAAAATGTAAGAAAGACTAAATGAAGAGATAGCATTTAAATTGAGAAAATAATAATAATAATAATAATAATAATAATAATAATAATAATAATAATAAGAATAAGAATAATAAGAATAAGTAAATTCAATTTAAAAGAGAAATAAACTAGTTAAAAGAAAATATGAAGACAAGATGTCTAGATTGTGTTTGAATATAGTATTTAGATAAAATGAATAATATGATGTGAGGGTATAAAGAATAGAAGAATTATTTCATGGAGGAATTATGAACATAGAGTAAGCAAAGAAGTAACTTGAGTTAAATATGAGGTTGTATGTAAAATAATGATGTTATATTTGAGAATGAATTTTTATTAGAACAAATTACAAATAAAAATATTACGTGCTTTGTGTTTCGGCACGTAATAAAAATATTGATGAACTAATGATATAATGACACTTGATTGATTCAGGAGTTGTGTCTAGAGCTGGTTATCAGACAGGAGGAGCTGGGTCATCCCGAGCAGAAGGTAGGTGATTCGTCACCTTATTTTGTAATTTTTAGTTTCCCTAATAATCTATGTTGCTTATTTAATTGATATTAAACGAATGGAGCAAATGAATAAATTGAGTTATGATTATGTGAATTACCAGTAATTTATGTGAAATTACCGGTTTTGTTGGTTAACAAAGAGGTTAACCGGATTTGGGGTAATTCATATGGAATTACCGGATTGTTTGGCTAATAAAAGAGGTTAGCCGGATGCTGGGCAATTCAAATGGAATTACCGGATTGATTGGCTAATAAAAAAAGGTTAGCCGGATGCTGGGTAATTCGAATGGAATTACCGGATTGATTGGCTAATAAAAAAAGGTTAGCCGGATGCTGGGTAATTCGAATGGAATTACCGGATTGATTGGCTAATAAAAAAAGGTTAGCCGGATGATGGGTAATTCGAATGGAAGTACTGGATCTATTGGTGACTGAGGAAAGAAACCAAATTGGTAATTAAGATGAGTTAGCTGGATTTGTAAATTTTGAAAAGATTATGTAAATTAATGGATTAAGTTAGATTGAAGTAGAAGTATTAAATTTCAAAGGTTAAGAGTAATTAATTAATATTAGAATAATATAGTGAGTAAGTTACTTAATATTGTTATTGTTGAAACATGTACACCGCGAGGTGATGGAGATCGTTAGATGTAGGAATACTCCTGTTTATGAATTACTATTTTGGAATGTAATATTCATGTCTTTACTTTGAATGTAAATCCTTTTGTGTTGTAAAAATTAAGTAGAAGGTGTAATATGTAGTGGATGTATTATATATATATGTATAGTTGTTAGTATGACCAAATCATTTTCGAAATGATAAGATAAGATTTATTATAAATATAATATGACTTTTAATCTTAATGTTGTATTTATGTAGGTTAAAGGCTTCTATGTAGTTAGTTAGCATTTATTACGTTTAATGATGAATTTGTTTATCTTTTAAGTTGTTTTGGCAGTACATTTATGTTGAATTACTAATTGATATTATGAGACTTGCATATATTGATAAGTATAAATATTGAGTTATTGTTTGATGAATGGAATGTGATCCAGGATGATTGGATCAAGATGGAAGTCGTAATGACATATAATAGAAGTGTTGTCGATAACTTGGTACCAACAAAAATAGAGGAAACTCTGCTGAAATTTTCAAAAAAAAATTCCCATAATTTTAGACATATTACCCAATACTTGACATTGGTAAAGAAATGTTGGGAGATTTCATGATATTATAATTTAAGGGTGTTACATTTTTGGTATCAGAGCATGGTTAAAGTTCAGGAGACCATTATTAATGTAAAATAATATTGTTTCAGGATGGTGTGTACACGGCAAGAAGCCAGAGCTGACTCGTCACCCGTGAGGGACGAGCGTCTAGTTGAGACTGGAGATAGAGGACTAGAGAGAGATCCTCTGGTAGATACAGCATCTTTTGTGCCAGCCGGGTCGGTGCAATCCGGACAAGGAGAGTCATCAGGACTCCGAGATGAGGGGAGGATATTTGATGGAGATGGGCAGGGGACTCAGCCCCCACCAACAGTAGCGCCTGTAGTAGCACCAGCAGCACCCCCTGGGGTAGCACCTCCACCATATCCAGATCCAGCTTATTTTGCACAGTTGGTTCGTGCAGTGATGACAGAGATGGCGGGACCAATGAGTACTACCCTCAGGGATAATGTGGTCACCTTAGTTTGATGGGTAAAGAGTCTAAGAGAATTAGGTTGTGAGGCATTTATGGGAGAGGAGGATGCTGAGATAGCTGGGCGATGGTTACGAAAGATAGAGAGGTCTATGGATCAAATAGCAGTACCAGCAGAGCTCCGAGTGGATTGTGCTACTCAGCTATTATCGGACAGAGCCCAGACATGGTGGGATATTGTTAAAGAGAGACGAGCTGCTGAGACGCTTAGATGGAGGGATTTCAGGACAGAGTTTGAGAACCGGTATTATTCCCGACAGCATCGAAAGATCAAAGAACAGGAGTTCTTGGCTCTTACACAGGGAGATATGACAGTATTGGAATATGAGAGGCGGTTTCAAGACCTCTCTATGTTTGCTTCTGTTTATTTACCGACTGAGCAGCATCGGATCGAGAGACTCCGAGATGGAATCCGACAAAAGCTGAGGATGGGATTGGCTGCCTTGCAGTTTCCGACAGTAAGAGATTTTATAGTGGCCGCTCAATCTCTCGAGGCCGTGGCAGCCGCAGGGCGGCGGGAAGGTGATGGACAAGGTACTATGGGAACAGAAAAGCGTAAGGAGCCTACATCATTTACAAGGAGACCTCCATTTCCAAAAAAGGGAAAAGGAGGACATTTTGGTTAGTTCAGAAAGAAGGGAGGAAATCTTGGATCAGGTGGTACATCGAGTAGACCTATACAGAGCTCACAGGGAGGGTGGTCACAACCACAGACTAGTTTACCAGGAGGAGTCGCAGAGGGCTCCAGGATGACTACTTATCCCCTGTGTGTGAGATGCGAGCGTAGACATCCTGGAGATTGTTCGATCACATCTGGCAGATGTTATATATGTAGACAGGAACATAGATGGAGGGATTGCCCCTATCTAGATGCTGCATGTTATTATTGTGGAGAGTCGGGGCATCGTAGGAGGGAGTGTCCTCAGAGGACTATGGGGTAGACGCAGAGACAAGGTGTTTCAGGACAGAGTCAGCAGCAGTCTGTGACCGTGAATAGGCCAGGTAGACCTGCCCAGTTTAGGACTAGTGCCGTTCGAGGCCAACCTCGAGTACAAGGAGGGGGAGCTCATGGAAGAGTTTTCCGTATGACTCAGGAAGATGTGCGAGTTGCCACTGATGTTGTTGTAGGTACTTTACTATTAGAATCTCAACATGTATATACATTGATTGATCCTGGTGCTACCCATTCCTTTGTAGCTAGAAAATGGAAAGATAAATTGAAAGTGCAACCTATGAGAGTGGAAAAAGGGGTAGTAATTGGTACACCTCTAGGGGAAACTGTACTTATAGAGTATGTTTATAGGGGTTGTCGGGTAAAAATAGGAGATGTTGAAATGAGGGTAGATTTATTACCACTAGACTTGTATGATTTTGAGATGACTTTGGGAATGGATTGGCTAGTAACATACAGAGCCCAAATAGATTGTTTTACTAAAATGGTAACTCTCCAAGATGAGGGTGGTAGGAGGGTAGAGTTTAGAGGAGAGAGGAACATCATACCAAATAGTATAATTTCGGTCATGACGGCTAGGAAACTATTAAGAAAGGGATGTACAGCTTATCTTGCCTATGTAGTAGATTTGGAAAAGAAAGGAATAGAGTTGGATAAAATACCTGTAGTAAGAGAGTTTCCAGATGTATTTCCAAAGGAATTACCCGGGCTACCACCTGAGAGAGAAGTAGAAGTTTCGATAGAAACACTGCCTGGAACTACACCAGTAGCTCAGGCACCGTATCGAATGGCGCCTACAGAATTGGTGGAATTGAAAATACAGTTACAAGAATTGATGGATAAAGGGTTTATCCGCCCTAGTGTTTCACCTTGGGGGGCTCCTGTGTTATTTGTTAAAAAGAAAGATGGAACATTACGGCTCTGTATAGATTACAGGCAGCTCAATAAAGTGACTGTAAAAAATAAGTACCCCCTTCCACGAATTGATGATTTGTTTGATCAGTTAAAAGGGGCATGTGTATTTTCAAAAATAGACTTGAGGTCAGGGTATCATCAGGTGATGATAAAGGAGAAAGATATGCAGAAAACAACTTTTAGAACTCGCTATGGGCATTATGAGTTTGTGGTGATGCCTTTTGGATTAACTAATGCCCCAACGATATTTATGGATTTGATGAATCGGGTTTTTCGATCCTATCTGGATAAGTTTGTAGTAGTGTTTATTGATGATATACTAATATATTCTTCGTCACAAATGGAACATGCAAATCACTTGAGAGAAGTGTTAGAGACCTTGAGGAGAAATAAGTTGTATGCGAAGCTGAGTAAGTGTGAATTTTGGCTGAATGAAGTAGTATTTTTGGGTCATGTGATATCGGAGAAGGGTATCAGTGTGGATCCAAAGAAGATAGAAGCAGTATTAAGATGGGAAAGACCTACGAATGTGACTGAAATTCGTAGTTTTCTAGGCTTAGCTGGATATTATAGAAGATTTATAGAAGGATTTTCTACGATAGCCTCTCCAATGACTCAGCTAACTCGGAAGGAAGTTAAGTTTGAATGGTCAAAGGAGTGTGAAACAAGTTTTCAAGAGTTAAAATCCAGGTTAACTTCAGCCCCAGTATTGGCTTTACCAAAAGAACAAGAGGGATTTGTCGTGTATAGCGATGCTTCCAGTAAGGGTTTGGGTTGTGTACTTATGCAGCACGGAAGGGTAATCGCTTATGCATCCAGACAGTTAAAACCACATGAGGTGAACTATCCAGTACATGATTTGGAGCTAGCAGCTGTGGTGTTTGCTTTGCGGATATGGAGGCATTATCTGTACGGAGTACAGGTACATATTTTTACAGATCATAAAAGTTTAATAAACTTGTTGTCACAAAAAGAATTGAATATGCGGCAGAGGAGATGGATGGAGCTTATCAAAGATTATGATTGTATTATTGATTATCAGCCGGGGAAAGCAAATGTGGTGGCAGATGCTCTGAGTCGGAAGAATAAAGCTTTTATTGGTGGCTTACTAGTGCGAGGTGATAAAGAACTCTTGGAACTTGGTGGGCTAAATGTGCATTTGGATGTGACTTCAGGAGGAATGTTACTGGCAACGTTAGTGCTACAATCTGATATGAGAGAAAAGATTCAAAAAGTTCAAGGTGAAGATCCCGAAGTAAAGAAAGAACTGAATAATGTAAAAGTCGGCCAAGACTCTTTATTTCGAGTGTCAAATGATGGGCTCGTAGTGATGGGAAAAAGAATATATTTACCTGATGACAAGGTTTTAAAAGGTGAAGTTTTAAAAGAAGCTCATGAGTCTAAATTGGCGATCCATCCAGGGAGCACGGAAATATATAGAGATTTGAAGGAGAGTTACTGGTGGCCAAACATGAAAAAGGAGATAGTAGAATATGTGGCCAAGTGTGCCATATGTCAACAAGTGAAAGTAGAGCATCAACGACCGGCTGGAGAATTACAGCCTTTTCCGATTCCAGAATGGAAATGGGAGAATATCACTATGGATTTTGTATCTGGGTTACCAAGAAGCAGGAAAGGACACAATGCTATATGGGTGATCGTGGATAGACTGACAAAGTCTTCTTTGTTTTTGCCTATGAAGATGGGGGATTCGGTTGAAAAATTAGCTCAATTATATATTAAGGAGGTGGTGAGATTGCATGGTGTACCAGTTTCTATAGTTTCCGATAGGGATCCTCGGTTTACATCAAGATTATGGTCGTGTATACAACAGGCTTTGGGTACCAGATTGAATCTAAGCACAGCTTTTCATCCACAGACTGATGGGCAATCTGAAAGGACAATACAGATCTTAGAAGATTTGTTGCGGTCTTGTATTCTAGAGTTTGGAGGGCTATGGGAGGATCATTTGCCATTAGTAGAATTTACTTATAACAATAGTTATCAATCTACTATTGGAATGGCACCATATGAAGCATTGTATGGAAGGAGATGTCGAACTGCAGTATGTTGGGATGAAGTTGGGGAAAGAAAATTATTGGGACCTGAACTGGTGCAGATCACGGTTGATAAGGTGAAGGTGATAAAGGAAAGGATGAAAGAAGCTCAAGACCGGCAAAAGAGCTATGCAGATAATCGACGGAGACCTCTAGAGTTTCAAATTGGAGATATGGTATTTTTAAAGGTTGCTCCATGGAAGCATGTGATTCGGTTTGGAATGAAAGGAAAATTAGCACCCAGGTATATCGGGCCATATAAAATTATAGAAAGAATTGGGACGGTTGCCTATCGTGTACTGCTGCCACCACCTTTAGATAAGATACATAATGTGTTTCATGTCTCGATGCTGCGAAAAGCAAATTTGGATCCTACACGAATTTTGCCACAAATTTTGATGGAAGTGCAGGAAGATTTAACTATGGAGGTACAGCCTGTGCGAATTATGGACCGAAGTATAAAGGAATTACGGAATAAAAGGGTGCCGTTAGTAAAAGTATTGTGGAGAAACTCTCAAATAGAAGAAGAAACCTGAGAGAGAGAGTCAGAAATGATGAAGAAGGATCCTGGATTATTTTCTTATATAGGTATGAATTTAATTTCGAGGATGAAATTTTTTTTAGGAGGGGAGAATGTAAAACCTCCGAACGAAAAATCATAAATTGACTAGTTTTATGTAAAACAAAACAATTCGTAACTCTTGATTGGGTTATCTAAAAATTCTGAAATTTTGCGTGGAGCCTTCGAATATGATACCTTAGCTTGGGTTAAAATTTCAGAATTTTTAGAGAAATTCAAAAATTTGACGAAAAATCATAAATTGACTAGTTTTATGTAAAACAAAAAAATTCATAACTCTTGATTGGGTTATCAAAAAAATTCTGAAATTTTGCGTGAAGCCTTCTAATATGATATCTTAGCTTGGTTTAAAATTTCAGAATTTTTAGAGAAATTCAAAAATTTGACGAAAAATCACAATTCGACTAGTTTTACGTTATTGGATGTAATTTTCAATCTGACCATCGGATTGAGCTGAAATTTTTTGAGGAACCTTAAAATATATTGAATAAAATCTGGTTAAAATTTTAAGATGAATGGAGCTCGGTAGTGCTAGCAAAAAAAAAATAAAGACCGTCAAAGAGGAAAAAATATTCATTAAGGGTATAATAGTAATTTGCCATTGAAAACAAAACATATAAGCTCTCCTTCTCTTCTATTAAGTGCCGAATGGGCAGAAACAAAAAGGTGAAAAGAAAAACAGAGCATAACGTGAGAGAAAGAGAGAAAAGTAAGGAAAAACAATAAGGAAATTGAGAAAATACCTTTATAAGCTTGCAAGTTCAACCTATAAAACACTAAAGCAAGTGAAGGAAGGAGGATTTGAGAAGGGGAATTCACCTAATTTTGGAAGAGAAGAGAAATTGGAAGAAAAGCAATAGGTAAGCATGAGAAGTTTGGATTTAATGTTTGATTTAGATGTTTTCTTGAGCTTATTTCATTAAGTTAGGAAGTAATTTCATGGAATTTTACCTTAGTTTCCCTTAAATCCTAGATTTTTGAACTTAGGGTTCTTATGTGAATTTGGGGGAATTAGGAGAGGAAGGAAAAATGATGAAATTGAAGTGGAATATAATGAAAATAAGTTGAAATAACAAGTAAATGAAGGAAAAAGTGGGAGAATGAGTTTTGATGTTAATGCTTAGAAACAAACCATGTTTAATCATGATAATTGAAAATGTAAGAAAGACTAAATGAAGAGATAGCATTTAAATTGAGAAAATAATAATAACAATAATAATAAGAATAAGTAAATTCAAATTAAAAGAGAAATAAACTAGTTAAAAGAAAATATGAAGACAAGATGTCTAGATTGTGTTTGAATATAGTATTTAGATAAAATGAATAATATGATGTGAGGGTATAAAGAATAGAAGAATTATTTCATGGAGGAATTATGAACATAGAGTAAGCAAAGAAGTAACTTGAGTTAAATATGAGGTTGTATGTAAAATAATGATGTTATATTTGAGAATGAATTTTTATTAGAACAAATTACAAATAAAAATATTACGTGCTTTGTGTTTCGGCACGTAATAAAAATATTGATGAACTAATGATATAATGACACTTGATTGATTCAGGAGTTGTGTCTAGAGCTGGTTATCAGACAGGAGGAGCTGGGTCATCCCGAGCAGAAGGTAGGTGATTCGTCACCTTATTTTGTAATTTTTAGTTTCCCTAATAATCTATGTTGCTTATTTAATTGATATTAAACGAATGGAGCAAATGAATAAATTGAGTTATGATTATGTGAATTACCAGTAATTTATGTGAAATTACCGGTTTTGTTGGTTAACAAAGAGGTTAACCGGATTTGGGGTAATTCGTATGGAATTACCGGATTGTTTGGCTAATAAAAGAGGTTAGCCGGATGCTGGGTAATTCAAATGGAATTACCGGATTGATTGGCTAATAAAAAAAGGTTAGCCGGATGCTTGGTAATTCGAATGGAATTACCAGATTGATTGGCTAACAAAAGAGGTTAGTCGGATGATGGGTAATTCGAATGGAAGTACTGGATCTATTGGTGACTGAGGAAAGAAACCAAATTGGTAATTAAGATGAGTTAGCTGGATTTGTAAATTTTGAAAAGATTATGTAAATTAAGGGATTAAGTTAGATTGAAGTAGAAGTATTAAATTTCAAAGGTTAAGAGTAATTAATTAATATTAGAATAATATAGTGAGTAAGTTACTTAATATTGTTATTGTTGAAACATGTACACCGCGAGGTGA
>Ga0325405_1002397_pt1 | contig 19269 bp, 14 predicted proteins | sample PopdelMetagenome_21_FD_205663 | JGI IMG/M metagenome (GOLD analysis project Ga0325405, IMG submission 205663) | Populus deltoides microbial communities from Bellville, Georgia, United States - Xylem-Control-R2 | ecosystem: Host-associated > Plants > Phyllosphere > Stem > Wood/Secondary xylem...
TTGACCTTCATAATTTTTCTATGTATGTTCCTTTTGATCTAATTATGATCTAAGTCACGGGTTTGAAAAGTTAATGCAGGTCGACATCCATTTTTCGGCTTATTTTCTTTTTCAATATCATCGTTCGACATTAATTTTTTTTATAAAAAAATAGCTTTGTGGTTTTCTTTAGTTTCTTTTCTATTGAGTTATTCCAATCTCAAAATTTAGGTCATGAGTTTTGCGAGTTAACTTGAGTTGGCTAGCCCCTTCTTGCCTAAGCTATATGTCTATCGCACTATCTCGGGTTGACTTAACCTTTTTATTATCGAGTTTTGTACCTTCAAAGTTTTTTTCCAAGTTATCAAGATTTGTTTTAAAAAAAAAATTCCATTTACTATAATGCCTATTTTCTTATCGTCTAATTCAAATAAAACTAACTTATTAAACTTGATCGGGCTATAACTCGAGTCATTTGTTTTTCTTATTTCTTTGAAATGTGTTTGCAACACCAATAAAAATTATAAAATCAAATAAAAGCAACTAGCTATTTGACTTGTGCTCCGCTGCAAGTGCATTTCAAAGAAATAAGAAAAATAAACAACTCGGGTTAATTTTTTTTGGCAATGATAAAAAACAAATGACTTTTTTTTAAAAAAAAAACACCATAACTTGGATAAAAATTAACCTTTGGAAGTATGGATCTAGACATAAAAATAGAGATAAAACAAACCATCTTGAGTCAGCCTCAGATAGCTTGATAGAAATGTAACTTGGGTAATAAAGGGCGAGCCAATGGAGTAAACCCACAGAACTTGTGGCCTATGTTGTGAGATGCGGAAAACCTAATAGAAAAAAAAATTGCAAAACAGCAAAGCCAATGTTTTATCATATATGGAAAGATTGCAAATCAAATATCGAATGATAAAATTGAAAAAAATAAATAAATTATACAAAATGATCAAAAATATTAAAAGAATGAGAATGAAAATTGAAATAAAAAAAAATTATAGGATAATAATATTTTTTTTATTGGATTATTAAATTGAAAGAAAAATAAATGTAACAAAAGGAAAAAAAAATAAAGATCAAATTAGAAAAAATAATACACTATAAACTTGGATTGAAGGATGAAAATTCAAAACCTCAAAACTGATGTTGAATTGTCCCCCTTAGATTGCTAATCTAAGATTGGAAGAAACGTTTGCAACTTGAATTAACAAGAACCTTGCCTTAGAGAACTAAAGTCGTTATATGCAATTGATCGCCGCTACTATACACCAATAACAAGACGCAAACAAGAAGTATAAATCACAACTAAGTTGATTAATCATACGAAGAGTGCAAGTTCAATTAAGAACTTAGTATGCGAATCACTCAATCACTCAAAGAGAAATAGGCATACAATATATTGAAAATTATAGATAAAAATTCATCAACCCCACAATAATGTTAACAATTGATTTATATAGTAGAAAGTTAACCCTAATTTAATCCTAATAGGCCTTAACTTATTAAAAGACCAAAATAACTAAAATAACAAAATAAAACATAACTCAAATAAACATTAAATTCCACAGGTCCTATAATAAACTAAAATATAAATAAATAATAGCTCAAATAATAAAAAACAAACCCAAAGTTAAATTTTGTAATATACTGAAAGAATTAAAGCCCAACTTAAACCCTAATTTTTCTAATATGTAGTTTTATATTAATGGGTTTAACTTTTGATTTGACAATTGGATCGGGCTAAAATTTTTTCAAATTACTTTATAGGTTAAAATTTCATAACAATCAGAAATTAGAAAGGCCTTATGTGTGAGAGAGTTTGCTTTTACTCTTGGTTCCTAATTGAACTTTTTCAAGAACTTATCAAAGACAAATTATCTTTGTGGCGTTCATCCTTATTTCCATGGTTCTTGGTTCATTATAATCAATGCCTTGGGGTTTTATTCTTATACTTCAAGTTCTTGATTCTTTATAACAAAAGGGTTGGGGTCCTTCATTCAATAACTTTGGTTTCTTAATTCAGATAATCATTAGGCCAATCTTTCTATCAATTTGATTTTAGATTTCTTGGGTTGTTTCTATCTTGTTTATAGGTTTAGAAGTTCTAACCCTCCGAGTTCATATTATAAAATTTATTCATTTTCAAAAGACTTCTTGTGATTAAATATTAATTAGTGAAGAATCGAGGCAAACAGATTCCTACTGATGACTACTTTATCATAAAGTTTTTATTACTATTTTAAAGAACCATTGAACCTAAAAGTTTAATAGCTTGATCAATCTCTTTCTTTCATACTTTAAAATGAATTTTCATTATTAATTGAAAGCACTAAATAGGTGTTTGATAAACAAATTCATGTTCCACTCTTAACTTTATGGATCTGAAAGTTATTCCACTTATAATTGGTGTTCAAATTCAAAATGAATATAAAGACCTTCTTTTTTATATGATTTTTTTTCTAAAGATAGGAATAACCTTTAAAAAATTGTTAATAATATATATTTATTTATATTGATATTTATTGCAATATTATAAACATTATGCATTTATATCGTCCTTCTATTTATAAATACAAGTAATATAAGTTTTCATTTAAATTGACTTGTTTTCTTCTTTACACACACACATGTTTTTGTACATAAAATGAGTGTGTAAATAGGTTTGCCACAATATAGGTAAGAAATAGTGTACCTTTTATGCCTTACACACATCTAGAAATACTCCACTGGAATTGCACCAAAAAAGGCTAATGTAGTTGTATGAGTGAGGTTAATCATATGTAAATATGCTACCTTTATAAATTTAATAATACAATTACACTAAAATGATTTTTTTAAGTATTAATGATATCAAATTGTAAGAGCTTAGATTTTTAATGACCTTTAAAATATCATGAAAAGAGATTATATATATTTTTTTAAAAAAAAGACCAATGAGATAGGCATGTGCCCTCTCATGATTTTATTTTTTTTGAGGGGGGGATAGGCATGTGCCCTCTCATGAATTTTGGTGGGGGGGGGGGCACATGCCTTGACCTTCACAAATAAGATATTTCTATGCATGACACTACCTATATCAAGTCTCTTTATGCATATAGTGTATTTCCATTTTTTTTATAAACTTTTCTCAATTAATTTCTTTGTATATGTCATATTACCTCACCATTTTACTTGGAAAATCACTTGAGACATTAAACTAGATATATACTGCTCTTTAAGCACTGTCTTAGAACAAAAAAGACAAAAATAGTTGGATAAAAATGTGTTTAGTTGTAGAAATCAAGTGTTTTATCTCTATCTCAAGTACATTTTTTAACCAATATTTCATCTCTTTAAAAAGAAAGGACATATGGTGTTCCCAATTAATTCTTTTTAAAATTGAACTTGTGATGAGGTAACAACTATCTCTATAAAATGAGAAGTCAGATTTTGGATCTCGAACCCTAAAAAATAACTATTTATTTTTAAAATCACTACAATGCAAATAAATGATAAGAGTTTATGGAGAGGGAGATTGAAATAATCTATAATGCATGAAAATAAAGGAATTTTATCAGTAAAAAAAGTAAAGAAAAAAAAAAGCAATAAAAGTGTCTAGTGTAAAAAAGATACCTAAAATTAAAGGAGTTGAATATGTAGGATCAGTCATCGTTTGAAATATTATATGGCCCTATTTATATTATTATAGAGTTTGATTCCTACATACATATAAAAATTCAAACTTATACATATATTGATATCACATAAAGAGGTTTACTAAACCTTAGTACAAGTTAAACTTTTGTTCTATTGATAAACACTTCAATCCTAGGCTAGCCTCTGACCTCTGATTATGGTATCACAAAGGAATGTTTTTAAGTAGTATTGTTTTAGTATTGTTTCTATTGGTTATCTTTATATGATCAAAATCTATTAGTTGATTGTCTTTTTTTGGTTAATTATGTCTTCTAGTTGTTTGGTCAACTACTTCCTTGAACTCTCCTAATCGATCAAGGGATCTTCTAGCTCACTTGATTATTTTGATTCATAATTGATTTCAAGTCTTTCCCCTTGTTTTATGATGAATAATTATTATTTTTCATGATTAACACGTTAAAGTTTATTTTAGATATAAACAATCTATTTCGTATTACTTCATTTTAAAATAATGAAAAAAAATCTCTCGTTATATTTATGTTGGAATCAATCATGCCATGTCAAACATTTTAATCAATTAGATTTAAAGCACAATCAATATAAACTTGAGGGAATTTTATGATTGTGATCTTCATACTGATCTTCTAATTTCTCTAGCAGTGTTATATTTTAATATTTCCTTCACATAAATATAATACCTTTTTAAATACCAACCATTAATTCATCGATAATGCATTTTCCCTACCTTGATTTTCTAAATGATATGCACTTCATTTGAGAACTTTGGCAACAACATATGAAACCTCTTAGTTAGGAGACCACTTGATATATTTTGGATTTTTATGGCTAATATAAAGTATGGCTATTTATATTAGATCACTTACTAAGAAATATTTTGATTGAATATATTGTTATATGTCCTTTCAACCTTCCTCTTATATGATACCAAATAATCCAAAGCATGGATTCTTACCTTAGCCATGTCCTTTAACTTAGTTAGCATGACTTGATAACAAAATCATCCATGTTACAATAAGTACTTCTTCTTTGTGATTATAATTTGTGCATCATAGGTAATATGGTATCATGACCATATGTTAAGGTAAATGATGAGGTTCGTAAAGGATCCTTCTATGAAGTCTTATATGCCTATAATACTTTAACAAAACATCACATCAAGCTTTAGGGTTATTTCTAACCAACTTCTAAATGTTGAAAGTTAGAGTTTTATTGGTCAATTTTTCTTGCCTATTGGTTTAGCCATAATAAGTAAAATGCACTATTTTGAATCCATACTCCTTACTAAATTACTTCACATCTTTCCTAGTAGATGTTAATCCTTGACCAATAGTGATGGTTTTTAAAGTCTTAATCAATAAATGATATGTTCTTAATGAATTTGATCTTTTCTTCTTAGTTAATCGATCAATAAGGAATAACTTCAACTAATTTCATGAAGTAATACATGACTATAAGTACTTAATGCATTCTAGTTGGCATCTATTTGCATAATTGATGCGATTATTGGTTATGGATGACCAATAAAAGTCATGGTTCATGATAAATTACTTTATCTTAAAGTCAGATTGGTGAGCTCCATAAGACCTTTATGAGTCCTAGATGTTAACAAGACTTTTTTTTTATTCCTAATTATCTACCAAAAATTCTAGTTTTATGTTTCTTGTATAGTTCATCTCATAGTAGTATATAACTGGTTACTTTTATTTTAAAAAACCTTGAGACTATTTATAAAAGGTCTTGTATGAAATATTTATTTCCTTATTTTCTCTTTTCAATTCTTTTAGGGATCAAGAGTGTTAGTATTATTAAGACCCTTTATTTATCATGAAATTTCTATTAGAGATAAGTTAGATTGTTTTTTTTATGCACTTTCAACAATAGTCTTGTTATTATTGTTTTATTAAACTGGTTGATAATAAGTAATGAATCTTTAATCACTATAGTTGATTATGCTTCAAACTCTTAATATTTCTAAATCTATAATGAAGGCCTCTTTTTTAGCTTGATTATTTATGCAAGGAAAATCAAGCTATAAGGATAGGGTTATTTTGAGACCTATTAAGGATATTATGACAATCCATATACTAGCCTTACTTTTGCTTTAAGATCTATCAAACTATAATTTTTCCTTGTCTTTATCTTGACAACATATATTGCTTTTCAACTTGAGATTGGTTGCTTTTCAAAGTTATTTTCACTATCTTACTAATAGTTTTATCTAAATTTATACGAATTTATTTATTTATTATCCCTTTAATACATTAGGATCTATTACAACCTTTTAAGATGGGGGTGATATAGAGATAAGAACTCTTTGCATCTTTTCTACTAAGGTTTATAACTATTTTAGTAACTCCATCCTTAACAAAGATTAACTAATAATCAATATTGTTAGCTTGCATGAGACTGGATGATATCTTATCTATTACTAATTGTTCTAATGTGCTTCTTATCAGAAACTTAATTGATGCTTAAAGTTGTTTTGTTGACCACTTTGTTGGTTTGTACAACGTTCATAACCTATTTCTTAAACAAGGTGTATGATTATGCATCTTCTTCTCTGACAACGGTGTTTAGGCAAAATAGGCTTAGACAATTATCTTTTTCTCCATCTGTTTTTGTGATGGATGACAAGTTCATGTTCATTCTCATCACTAATGTCATACCTCAATTTTTTACCCCACTTTTCTAAATTGTTTTTAAAGAATCCAAATGAGCAAAGATTCCAATATTAGTGATGATAAGCCTATTTTATGGTTTTTTACTATTTTTCTCTTGTTGATGTCTTCTTGAAAAAATTTTAAAAAAAAATTGATGTATTTGCACCTCTTTCATGATTTTCAATAGCTTTTCAAAACATAAAAATTAAAAAAAATGTTTTTGATGCATTTTAATCATTAATGAGCCTGTTTCCTAATATTTGATTACTTTTTCTTATCGAATTGATTTTAAAATGCAAAATAGGAAGCAAAATGAACAATTAAGCTAAAGTGCATACAAGAAAAAATAAGAGATCAAAATAAAATGGAGTTGCTTTGGGACCAAGAAATTAAAAAGAAAATGACAAAATTTATAGGCTTTAAATAGAATAGTGAACTAGCCACCATAAAAAAAGATAGAGAAGGAGTGAAAGAGAGAGTAGAAAGTGTGATGAAAAAAGAAGATAAAAGAGAGAATAACACTATTCATTTTCTTCAACATTTTTTCCAAAAACACCCTAACCTCATCTCTCTATTTAAAACCGAAACTTATCTCCTTTATTTTTCTCTCTACCCACCTCCATTTTCAATGAGACCGTCACCATTTTTTTATGTCTCTGAACCCTCTACAAAACTCTTTCATCGATTGAAGCTAACAACCCCTTCATCATCGTAGATCAAGCAGAGAGAGAAACTAGCCATCAAAACTTCTCTCTTTGATTTCTCTCTCCTCAACCTCTATTTTTCTCATTTTGATGAGTACTACACAACCATATAACTATGAAACCTAATTATAATTTTGTGAGCAAATTTAGAAAAAGAAAAACAGTAAAGAGAGAAACTTAAAGACCAAAACTTCACTAACTCTGATCTCCCTTAACAGACAATGATGGTCAACAATGCCAACACATGAATGATGAAGAACATATGAAATGATGTACCAACCATGATAACTCTCTTCATTATAAGGCTTGCACGCACTGCCACTACTTCCTCTCATCCAATTGTTATTTCTGTTTCATCCAGTCCACCTCAACCACTTTAAAAGGTCCATTTTAAACCCAAACATATTTTCAATAATTATTTTGGTTTATTATGGGTTTTAATGTGTATTGTGATGATTTTTTTTATTGGATTGATATTTGTGTTTGAATGATGTTAATCGAATCCTTTAATTTTGCATCTTGATTCCTTTTATATTATTGGATATTTAGTCATCATCCTTAGCATTACAACATCTTTTTATTGTTTTATAAACATTGATGTATGTGCATTGTCTTTTAGGATCAAAACACTAGAAAACTAGTACTTATTCACGTATGCATGTTCATAACCCCAATAAATCATGTATATTAGTTACAAGGTCCATCACACAAGGGTTTTGACCCTCAAAGCTTTTTCATGAAGTTTTCAAATAAAGATCATATCTTTTTTAAATACAACTTTTTTTTTCCAAAGAAAAAATTAATGAGTTGTGAAGTTGTTTGTTTTTGGTGTCCCTCAAAGCTTACCTAAACACCTTTATAAGGGGTGACAATTTTGCCACACTTTAATAGTGCATCTCTGCACAATTGAGAAGCTTTAAGAAGTATTTGGCAAAATCACCACCCCATCACAAGTTATAGTCACTGTTGACACTAGAAATTATGGATTTTATTTTCTACTTTAAATTACAAAAGAGATTGTATGGCTTTCATGATTCTGGTAATTTTTAATATTGGATATGTGTCAAAATTGTGTGTTTTTATGAATCGTAATGCTGCTAATAAATTTCCTTTTCTTTCTTAGTTAATTGGTTAAAAACTACCTTAGAATTTCGGTTAATAGAAGATTAGTCCTTAACTTATTTTTAAATTATGATTTAGATCCTAAATCTATTTTTTTAGTAGCAATATCCTCCTTCCATATATGTTTTCATTATTGTAACAACACTTGACTCACTTAGAAAATGACATTTTTCTTGAAGACTTTTCAATCATGTGTTTCTCCCTCAACAATACAAGCTATAATTATAAATATTTGATCTTGATAATTATCTATTGACTATACATGTATATAAATGAGTCCTTATAGATTATTAAGTGAATGTTTTGATGGGAGAAGTATGCATGCAAATACACTGATATACTTTAGGATAAACAAACCTTCATAGGTTGTTATCTTAAAAGTATTTTAATTCAATAAAGGACATCCATTTTTAGGTACCACTAGATCCCGCCTCCAAGTAAATGAATCGTTAGTAGTCTTTATTTGGATATTTAGGATTAGGTATTAAAAACCATTCAGTAAGATATGAATGATCCTAGAATCAAGATAAATGAACCTTCATAGGTCATTATCTACTTTTTATCTAATAAAGGACATCAAATTTTAAATACTTTTATATCCCAATAAATGATTTGTCAATGGTAACTATTTGGACACGTGAGATTGGGGTCTAGAACATCATTCAACACAATATAAAACAAATAAATCCTTATTAGTCATTTTTCATGGACCTTGTTTGCATAAATAGATGCTTAGCACCACCCCTCCTAGGTTCCTATATAAGCCCATACGGTTATTTACTAAAGTTATAGGGGGTTATTATCCTAAAAGTATTTCAATTCAATAAGGAACATTCACTTAAAGGTACTTTTAGATACTACCTCTAAGTAAATGAATTGTCAATAATTTCTATTTAGATATTTGGGACAAAGGTACAGAAAATCACTCAGAAAAATATAAATGACCCTTCAATCATGATAAATAAACCATCATAAGTTGTTATCCATTTTTATCTAATAAGTGACATCAAATTCTAAATACCTATCGATACTAATAGATGAACTACAATGCTTACTATTTGGACTTTTGGGACTGTGGTATAGAACGTCATTTAGTAAAATATAAAGGATTTTTCACCATAGAACAAATGAACCATCATTGTTCATTGTGCATGGACCTTGGTTGCATAAATAGATGTTTAGCACCAACCCTTCTAAGCCCTATATAGGCCCATCTAGTTATATATTGATGTTACTTTGAAAAGACCATCACTGGTTATGGGACTCGATTAGGAATAAATGATTTATCTGTTAGACATTTTGATTCACTAATTGTTTGTAGAATAAATAAACCATCACTAGTTATTATTCTAACAACAATTAAGAATAGCAACATAACTTGAATCTTAGAAAGGACAAGCTTTATCCCAACATTGTTTGAGAGCATACACATTTACTTTAGGTTAGGTGGGGAAGTAGCGGTATCTTAATGATCTTCAACTTGGATAACACTCCTGAAACTACCAACTCTCTTTTAATTGTCTACTTAGTGTATGTAGTATGTTGATAGGACACAATTCTGACCTAAGCTATACACACCTGGTGGACCTCACATTGGCCTTTAGAGATTGATCATCGCACAAACAGGACACCTTTTGTGACCAATTATTTAGCAAACCTACTTATTCATATAATGGCTAAAACATTCCCTTATGATATCTCCCTGAATTATCACTATTCCATATCTAATCATACATTTTTGTTTTTGTAAATATATGTATACATGCATGTCAATCTAGGGTTTGTATAATGAAAAAGGGATAAAAAATACAAATCACATCTTTAAAACTCAATTTTCCTTGAGGGCTTGCATACATAGAAAAGAAAGAAATAGTTCAGACTGATCATGATATCCTAGATAAGGTCAACCAGTTAAGGGGTGAAATTAATTGAATAGTTGGAATGCTAGAAACAAATCTCCAATGTAACCTTCCCATGTATGGAAACCATTATGACACAACTCACTATCGGGTTGCCTTCTTTTTACCCTCATCAATTGAGGTCACTCTTAAAGCACTATATCCTATAATTGAAAACATGCCTAATTGCCAAAAGAAAAACCTCTAGTTTTTGTTGAATCATCCAAGTTACATCATTTTCAATGATTATTACACAGTGTCCAACTACTCTAAACCCATCCTTAAAGTTGCCTCAACTATTCCAAGCTCAAAATATTAGTGCGAGTTAGTATCATTCGATTAAGGAGTGACTAAAAGTCATTGAGAAGATAGATTTATATGGTCCTTTTAAGGCTATCAAAATATGTCTAGTACCCGATGTTGTAATTCCTAAAGGTTTTAAGGTGCCACAGTTTAACAAGTTCACTGGATCTTAATGTTCTAAGACTCATATGAGGCTTTATTATACCAAAATACTTGAGGAATTTAATCATGATAGATTGTTGATTATTACTTTAATGAAAGCTTGGATGAACCTACTTTTAATAGGTATATGGGTCTTGATGGAGCTAAAATCAAGAAATGTAGTGATTTGGCTAAGACTTTCATGAAATAGTATCAATTGAGCCTGGAATTGGTCGTTGATAGAATAACCTTGCAAAGTATGAAGAAATGAGCCAGTAAGACCATTGAAGAGTATGTTCAAAGATATAAAGAAATCGTTACTCAATTCAACCCTCCTCTTGTTGAAAACAAAATGATCTTCATCTTCATGAATACTTTTGAGGCCTTTTATTTTGGATATATGATTTGCAATACCTCAAAATAATTCTAAAATATGATGGTTATAGCTAAAAGACTCAGACAATCTATATAAAAAGGGTAAATTTTAGGTGTCAGGATACCACTAGCAATTATTGAAGAGAAGGTAACTAAAACGAATATAGAAGTCAATATCATTTGCAAACATGGTCTAAAACCTTGGTCACATCATCCAAATTTCTCTTAATATCAAACACTTTTTTAAATCCCATAAAATGTTACATGCTACCCTAAAATTCAAAGACATAGACCAAGTTGTAAAAGGAAATAATATGAATAATCATTTTCCTTTTTGGTTTCTCTTATTACCATTTACCAACACTATGTGAGTGCTCGTATAATAGTACCTTAACCATTGAAATATATCCAACCACCTTTTTCCTAAATAAAATAACAATAATGTTAAATGTGAGTATCATAAAAAGTCGTGGGTCATATCATTCATCATTGTCAAGGGTTTAAGAAGTAGGCTGACAACATGATTTAAATTTGGTAGTTATCATTAAAAATAAAAAAGATGAATATAGCATATTCATAAGAGGTTATAAGACCATTGAACTACATTGTTTAATTGACTACATCTATATTATTGTGGTAGGTCATGTTGGTTTTGTTCTTCATCTCTAACTAAAAAGTTCTAATAGAAATATTATAGAGATTTATATGTTGATAATAATTTTTTTTTTCAAAAGCAAATAACTAATTAGTCGAAATTTGTCACAGCTAGTTATGACCATCATATGATGTTGTTAGATTCATAAAATAGATATGCATTTGGCTTTGTATAGGGGTATTGATTAATTAGCATGCCATTCTATGATTGATGATGATAACCTTGTAAGAATCGATGGAAACATAAAGAATTGCATAGAGACACTAGAAATGTATCTAGATATAGTTCATATATATAGTAGTTTCATTTAATTTATATAAAAAAATTATTAGTTTTCTATATTAACTTGATGAAATTGAAAAACCAAACTTTTAATATAATTACATTCTTAAAATCATTTTTGAAAACTAATATATGCAGTAATTTCATTTTTATTTCTTTCAAATTATTGTTATTGTTGTTATTATTATTATTATTAGAGTGATTTTTTTATGAATTGAATAAAGTTAATTAATCAAAGAGTGATTTTTATTAAAAAGAAATATAAGAAGAAACTTTTTTACTAGATGTTTGAGTTTTTTAACATTATGAAAGAAAATAAATTTCATTATTAAAAACTTTATATAGTAATTAAAACATAAATAATACATAGAATTGAAGAAATGAGTCATGTTCTTAAAACAATTGAGTAAATTAATTATATTTTCTTGTTAGCAATGAATTATCTTTTTTACAATGATTATGAAGTATTTTTAACATGATTTTGACAAGTAAAAAAATTACTATTTTAATTTGTTTTTTATTTTTAAATTAACTCTCATTATAAACTAAAAAAGATATCTATTAATTATATGATACAAACATTTCAATATCAAGAATAACACAAACTCTTATGTAATTTATTTTGACTAGTTCCTCATCAATTATTATGCTTTTACATGAACAAAGTATCACATGTAAGTGTAATTGATTGATTGACTATAAAATATATACACTAACATTGTTTATGATAGATGAGAAGTTTATATTATGATAGATAAGAAGTTTTAAATACACTTTGAATTCCAATTTGTGTGTGTCTCCTTCTTAGAAGTCATTAATTTAACTAACCTATAATACTTACTAATTTAATCTATTGAGAGGGCTATTATTCTAAATAGAATTTGATCTTCAATCAATCACTTTAAATTTTATCTTTATAATTAGTTTTCTTTTCCTAGTCTATAATGATTTCTAGCTTCTTTGATCAATCACTTTCCATCTTTCTTGGTTGACTTGGACTTTTCTAAGTTTAGTCAGTCTAACTATTGGTAATTGATTTTAGTTTTTCTTTTCTTGTGAGACAATAAACAACTATTATTCTCATTTAATTGATATATGAATATTTATTTTAAGTAAGATGTTGAACAAGATAGAAATATAGTAAGATATAAAAATAGTTATGAAGTGTTTATACATAATCTAGACAAGATAAGACAAGTTGTGAATTATTAGGACACTCATTAATCATGAGAAAGGATTAGTTCTTGTTATATCCAAAGTTGTTCCAAGAAATATTTCATCCATCATAGGAGTAGAATAAACCAAACTGTGAATACCATAGATAAAGATCATTATTTCTCAATTTATCATATTATTTATTATCTATTTATGGCTCATTTATTATTTTTAACTTGGTTAACCGAGATTTGATCAAGTTTACCTATATTATATTAAAATGGGGTATTTACATGGCTTAATATCAAAATCCTCCTTTTGATTTAGAGATTAAATTGTATATATCATAAATTAGAGGACAAAAAATCCAATAAGGACTAAATATCCTAAAACAAAATATAGGGAATAAAATAGGGGTGATCATTTTCAATTCGGTTCGGTTCGGTTTTATAAAAAAAAGTAACCAAACCGACTGGTTTTGGTTCGGTTCGGTTTTTTAGGACAAAAACCGGTTCAAACCGGTTTGGCTCGGATTTTCCGGTTTGGCTCAGTCTTGGCTCAATTTTCTCTGTTTTGGCTCGGTTTTTTCCGGTTTTGCCTCGGTTTTCTCGGTTTTGGCTCATTTTTTGTCCGGTTTTGGCTCGATTTGGCTCGATTTTTTACTTGTTCGGTTTGGTTTTTTCCGGTTTGGGTTCGGTTCGGTTTTTTCGGTTTTAGGCTTATAAAACCGAAACCGAACCGAACTGGCCGGTTTTTTCAAAATTTTCATCAGTTTAATCGGTTTTTTTTTACGGTTCGGTTTTTTCAGTTTTTTTTTTCCGATTTTCTCGATTTCTCTGTTTTTTTGCTCATCCCTAAAATAAAATAAATGATTGAGAGATTTCAGAAACAAAAACACTGGACATTAGTTTATTGTTTTCCATTCAAGTCCAATCTCATTTGATATTGTCCAGATCATTTCAGTCCATTTTCATCTATTTTGTCATGTCCACCAAACGCGAACCTAAATCTCTCAACTCATGACTCATATTCTTTCCACTTTAAATACATTGTTTGTGTACAAAGGCAACACTGACAGTTTAAACAATTTAAAGGTTGCGAGCACATTCCATTCAAATGGAAATTCTAAAGAAAGGCATGCGCTTACTCTTACATCGCTCGCATCCTCCATATCTCTGATGTTAGATAGGAAAAAGGCCATATATAGGTCTGCATGTATCACAACTTTACACATCTCTTTTCAGTCTTCATACTAATTATATATGAAAACTCATTGGTTAACTAATTAGTTGGGTATTTATTTCTCATTTACTTCAAGCAGCCTGTCAGAAATATTGCATTATTACGTACAGCTGCTATTAGTTACAATTATGTATGCTGCATGGTGGTTGACTCTCTCCCTTCTTGGCAAGTTGGCATGCACAGGTTCACAAGAAATACGAAGTCCTGCTTTAATTTTTTCATCGCAACCAATAAATAAAAGCTCGTGCCCTCTGGGTTACTGAGATGCATGTCTGTTTACTGATTTTATTATTTTAACCAAAAAAAAAAAGAATCTAAGAAACCGAAACACTAAACGGTGATGTAAATATGTATATTTCATGTACTTTCCACAATTTCTTCATTTCATAATTAATTATTCCTTGTTGGAAATCAAGGAAATAGAAAATTGATTTGTTAAGATTAGAATATATATTTATATATATTCTAACTTACACTGTCTGTGTAAATTTATTCTCGACAGAGGAAATATGACATATTAGTAATTAATTCACATTTACACTGTCCGTGTTCTTGCTCTAAAGGGATGAGAACTTCTAACTAATATGACCACTGTGAAATTGTATCACTTCAAGGCCTAGAGCAAAATAAAAAGAACCAGTGATTCTCGAACAAGGAATCCCTTTAGAAAAAATTACTAGCATATTAGTCTAAATCAGAAGAGTACTCAAAGTAGCCACAACAAAGAAGAGCCCTCCCACTAGAAGAGATTATCTTCATCTATTGTGACTTCGTTTATGTAATCTTTCCCTTGCATGGCTCCTTCATCAAATAGCCACCTCTCAATCAATGACAGTGGCACTTGAGCACTGGAATTTGGCTTACTTTCGTCTTGGAAAAGGCCAGTATCAGGCGACATGGATTGAGAGAAATCTGAATTTGAAGAGTCGAAAGAGTCAAAACCAAAGAGTGATTCAAATGCCTGTGATAATCCAGTGCCATTTTTGTCTGCTTTATCAGGAGTCCCTTCACTAGACAGTGAATCAGCTCCAGCCGTATCGATGAAGGAATTTTGAGTGGTTGAATTTTTTAGCGACTGCTTAGGCCCACTTATCATCCATCCTTTGAGCAATCTGGCTATATTTTCAGTGCTTGATGCATAGATTGGTTCTGTAGCTGGTTTTTCATACCCACAAGAGGGTTTCAACCCGGTTAATAAGCTGCTTGGTTTACCGGGAGACAAGGCCTCGCATAGGGCTTGCCTAGCCATGTTGATATCAGTTTGAAGCCTTCTCTCCCATTGGCCTCTAGAAATTTGCTGTGAACCTGTTGATGATAACCCATCTCTAGACTGACCTTCTTGCCCTGCTTGAAGCTTTCTCAACTTCTTCTTCAAATGTGTGTTCCAAAAGTTTTTAATGTCATTATCTGTTCTCTGAGGGAGGTATGAAGCTATGGCAGCCCATCTGCAATATAATCAATGCCCCAAATTAATTACCCTTCGGAAACCGATTCATGCCACCCAAAATTGTACAGTAAAACTAAGGTTATCTTTAGCCAGATCATGGTCATTAAAATAATCATGATATATACACTACTAATGGCTTTAGAGAAAATAAGTGATCAAAATTACGTTGGCATGCTTTTACCTGTTGCCTAGAAGGGCTTGGAGGTGGATTATCATCTTCTCCTCGTGATCGGTAAAATTACCACGTTTGATCCCTGGCCTTAGGTAATTAGTCCATCTCAGTCTGCAACTCTTACTGCATCTAAGCAGTCCTGAGAAGAAGATAACTAATTAGGCCACAAAAATACTACATAACAAAACAAAAATCAAATATGTAAATTTTTAATTGCATTTCCCTAGTAGTCTATAAACCAAAAACAGCATAACACCATCTAACTAGCTCCAAAATGAACAATTTAAAACCAGAAAACAATAAATATTACAAGTGAAATAATTAACTCACCTGTACTAGTTGGCACAGCTCTCCAATTCCCAGGACCATGTTCTTGAATATATGATACCAAGATGATATCTTCCTCAGGAGTCCATGGTCCTTTTTTCACTCCTATCTTATCACAGCAAGGTGGTCTGCCCATTATCACTTTATTTGTTTCTTCCTTTCTTACAAGCAAGTCTCCAAGATTTCTCAAGTAAGAACTCTACTCTTCCTTTAATTCCTTCCCCTCTTAAACTTGCTTATCTTTTCTAAAGATAGAACAGACATCTACTGCCCAGATAGCTAGCTTGGTCTTAATATATAGGAAAAAGACCCTCAGGAGAGAGAGAAGCTGACCTAAAAGAGGCACAAGCATACACAAAAGAGTCAAAAGATGACAGCAAGTGCATTTACTCATGGGGCAAGCCAAAGTCAGCTATGCCAATGGTTCCTCTGCCTCACCAAACCGCGTGGCATTCAATGTGGGTTTGCACTTGAAAAGTAGGAAAAAAAAAAAAAACCAAAAACAAATATTGCCTGCTTTGAATTCCTTGGGCCTTATTATACCATGAATGTAAATATTAATGGGGTTTTGACCTTTAACTTGATCCGGCAAAAGAAAATAAAACCCTTCACTGACTTTTACTGGTGTCTGAAAGAACTTATTATGAAAGAGACTATTATGTTTTTTTCTTTTCCATATCGAATCGTGATTTGTTTGAACCATTAGCAATTAATTAGGGTATCTTTAATGATAGATAAAAGTCTCATGGATGATTTAAATTAAATAAATATATCTTGGAATCCTCTTAATTGAATTCAATTTAGAGATAATATAATCTCATTTTTTGAACTTTTTTAAGTGTTGAGAATTAAATTTAAATTAATTAAATTTAGAGAATTAAATTTCAAATGGAATTAAAGATTATAAAAATAGTACAAAAATAAATTAAAGATTAACACTTCTGATTTTTTAATTCCAAAGAGCATAAATTTAATGTTAAACATAACTTTCCCAAAATATCCATTTACCTATATATTTTTTTAGAAATCTTTGAATAAGTGAAGGTATTGAGGGTAATATAAAAAACCAAAAAAATTAAATTTTATCTTATCCAAACAAGTGAATTTAACTTATTTATCAATTAAATTCAAATCAAACACTATAATTGAATTCTAGAATATATTACAAACAACTTGTAAAGACATGTGAATATTAAAGACTAGGATAGAGAAATATAACAACATCTTACATAAAAAAAATTAACAAACCATTTACAATAATAACATTCTAATATAATTCTAAAATATACTAATTCAGATAGCCATTTCACTATTCCCCTACATTTATATGCATTACACATTTTGGACAGCACTGTAGGGAACCATGCATGACAAAACTTCACTTGGACCCTTGAGCTTTTTTTTCAATTTAATTCCTAGAGTTTTATGTTTTTATATTATCATTACACATCATTTTTTGTTATCAAATTTGAGTTCTTTAAATCTAAGATACGAGAGAGAAAGTTATAGAAAAATAAAAAGTAAAGAGAGATTTCAAGCATTCACATTCCACCCACTAATAAAATCAATCTTAAATCTTGGTGTCAATTGATTCTTATTAAAGAATAGAGTTCAATTATGGTTGTCTTGCTCTTTAATTATGTTGAAACAAGTAGATTGAGATTTTTTTTTATTTAATTTGGATAAATAAACTCACAAGTTATTGAGATCCAATATAAAAGTGTTGATTTACATACGAATAACCATATGTTTCTTACGAGACCATGATAGAAATTATGGTTGAGTCAATTTATAGTTCTAGTAACGTGTATGGAGTTATAGATGATGATAGTAATTATTATAGAAGTATGGTTGTGAATATAATGAAAATGAATCGGGGTGATAGGGGGGAATGTTTAACCATAGATAAAGAACCAAATACAGATACAATCAGTTTTTTTGATCTTTTGAAATATTTCGACTAACCATTATGGAATGGATGCATGAATCACAATAAATTATCATTCGTTGCATAGGTGTTCAACATCAAGTTAGTTCATGGGCTAAGCGAGGCCGGTTATGACACAATCGTCTAATGAGAGAAAAGCATTTTACCTGAAGGGAATAGGCTGAAAAAGAACTTCTATATTACTAAATTCATGATGAAATCCCTTGACTTAGGATGCCAGAAAATTGATGCGTGTCCAAACTTTTGCATATTTTACTCCCTAGAAAATAGAGATTTGATCAAGTGCAGAACTTGTAGACATGCTTGGTATAAACCCAATACTAGTAGAGAAAGGACTGTTGCACATATATAAAACTAATATACTTCTCAATCACTCCTAAATTGTAAAGGTTATTCATGTATTCAATTATTATTGAGCACATGACATGGCATCGTTCATATGATATGATAGATGAAGTCATGGAACTACATAGCATATATGTTGGGTTATATACAAATAGATTCAATCCATTCGGGTTATTTGTTGTACCATATTCTTGTTGCCCTGTGATACTCACAGTTTACAACTTGCCATCAGGGATGTATATAAGGCCAGAGTTCATATTCTTATCTATGGTCATACCCGGACATAATAGTCCTGGTAGGAATATAGATGTTCATCTTCGATCATTGATTGATAAGTTGAAGTAGTTGTGGTCATCCGAGACTTTGACATATGATTTATTGAGGAAACAAAGTTTTCAAATGAAGGCAGCTTTGATGTGGACTATCAATAATATTTTTGCGTAAGAGATTGTTTCTGGTTGGAGCACACTTGGAAAATTAGCATGTATATACTGTATGAAAAATAACAAGGTCTTTACCTTAACAAATTATGATAAAGCTTTTTTTTTATTGCCACTATAGATTCTTGCCAACCAAAAATAAGTATAGAAAGAACCAAAAGAACTTCTTTGTAGGTAGAGTTGAAAGGGATGTTATACTACTAGTACCATCAAGTGAAGAATTGTATGACGTGGTCTTATGGTTCGAGAGCATTGTGTTTGGTTTTCAATCCAAAAAAGAAAAAGCTTTTTGGTTTTGGTGTGACCCACAACAAGGTTAAGCAAAGTGTTTTTTGGGATCTTTCTTATTAGATGACTAATCTCCTTCGTCATAATCTAGATGTCATGTATATATATATATATATA
>Ga0325405_1002398_pt1 | contig 19262 bp, 13 predicted proteins | sample PopdelMetagenome_21_FD_205663 | JGI IMG/M metagenome (GOLD analysis project Ga0325405, IMG submission 205663) | Populus deltoides microbial communities from Bellville, Georgia, United States - Xylem-Control-R2 | ecosystem: Host-associated > Plants > Phyllosphere > Stem > Wood/Secondary xylem...
TGTAAATAATTTTTAAAAGAAAATATTTTTTTGATAATTTTATAGATAAATACAAAGCAAAATTAGTTACAAAAATTTTTATTAAAAAATAAAATATAAATTATTTTGATATATTTTAATTGAAAATTTTTTCAACTTAAATTTTAATTATTTTAGCTTCTATTTCTATTTTTTTTTATACAATAAATGGATGTCCAGCTCCAACTCCCTCGTTGAATTCCAGGCAAGCGCAAACCTCTTCAACCTGACAAAAACGACACCGTTCTCCAACCCTTATTACATATATAGAGAGAAAAAAGAAAGTGTTCACTTTCTTCTATAACACAGAACACTCTTCCACGTCTCCTTCCTTGTACTCTCAACTAAACTAATGCTTCTCGTCTAAACTAATGCTTCTCGTCTAAAGCCGAAACCCAACTCTCTCTCGCCTTCCGTCTCTGTTTACCGAGAAAAATAAATAATTAATTAATTAATAAATAAGAATCTTCTTGATCCACCATGGCAACGACCTCAAATAAACCTCAGAGATCTCTCCAAGAAATCGAGGACATTATCCTCCGCAGAATCCTCTCAGTCTCCCTGGCCGACTCCTCTGATCCTCGAATTTTCTACTTAGAAATGACAGCAGCTGAGATTCTCAGTGGAGGCAAAGACTTGAAACTCACTCGCGACTTAATCGAACGTGTCTTGATCGATCGATTGTCTGTTCAAAGCCCTAACGCGGAACCTCCTTTCAATTACCTCTTAGGCTGCTACCGTCGTGCTGTTGATGAGTTGAAGAAAATCGCCAATATGAAGGACAAAAATGTGAAATCAGAGCTGGAATTGTCGATCAAGCAAGTCAAGAAGTTGTCGGTTTCGTATTGCAGGATTCATTTAGGGAATCCTGACTTGTTTGGGGGTGATTCGAGTGTTGTTAGAAAGAGCGGGAATTCCAATGTTTCTCCGGTTCTGCCTTTGATTTTTGCGATGGTTGATGGGTTTAATAGTGGCGGAATTCAGCCGCCGCCGCCGGGGTTTTTAGAGGAGTTTTTTAGAGAAGGGGATTTTGATAGCTTGGATCCGATTTTGAAGGGTTTATATGAGGATTTGAGGGGAAATGTTTTGAAGGTTTCTGTTTTAGGGAATTTTCAACAACCATTAAGGGCTTTATTGTTTTTGGTTAGTTTTAATGTCGGTGCTAAATCACTTGTTAGTCATAAGTGGTGGATTCCGACAGGGGCATATGTAAATGGGAGAGTTATTGAAATGACAAGTATTTTGGGTCCTTTTTTTCATATTAGTGCATGGCCTGATAATACTATTTTTAAGAGCGAGCCGGATGTTGGGTGAGAGTGTGTGATTGTTTATTTATTGATTTTTTTCTTTCTTCTCGTGTTTGTGTTATTTATGTGTTGTTTATTTGTTTGTTAAAATGCCAGGCAGCAGTGTTTCTCTGATGCAACAAATCGTCGACCTGCTGATTTGTTATCTTCATTTACTACAATTAAGACTCTTGTGAATAATTTATATGATGGATTAGCAGAAGTGCTTCTTGCTCTTCTTAAAAATGGTGATACTCGTGAGAGTGTGCTTCAGTATCTTGCTGAGGTGATCAATAGAAATGCGACAAGAGCTCACATACAGGTAGATTTCTCCTGTTCATGGAACTTATTGAACTGTAGTTATAGTGTATATGATTTGTCAAAAGCTTTATCTTGATTAATACATGGCATATGAATCAACATGTGGGTTATTTATTTTGTTTAATTTCTTCAGAGAAGGAACAGCTTGATATCTTTTTGCTAAACTGGAATTTGCATGATAGTTTTTTCTTTCCTGAGTGAATGATTTTCAGGTTACTTGATTTGTTTTTGTAGATTAACATGGTATCATGTAACTGTCACAGGTCGATCCTTTATCTTGTGCAAGTTCGGGCATGTTTATCAATCTAAGTGCTGTCATGCTTAAGCTATCTGAACCTTTTTTAGATGCAAATTTGTCAAAAAGGAACAAAATTGATCCAAATTACGTGTTTCACAATAACCGTTTGGATCTAAGGTGATGAACTGCTTATTGTATATATTTTTTTTTATCACATTATTGGTTTTCCTGGTGTCTCTAATTATTTGTTTTCTTCTTAAGTTAGAGGGTTGACAGCTCTGCTTGCATCATCAGAAGAAATCACTCAATGGCTTCATACTCCAGGAAAAACTGATATCTCTGCACAATCTAATGATGTTGAAAATCGCTTGGTACAATCTCAAGAAGCCACCAGTTCTGGTAGAAGTGGTGAAAAGTCTAAATACTCATTTATTTGTGAGTGCTTCTTTATGACTGCAAGGGTGCTCAACTTGGGTCTGTTAAAAGCATTTTCCGACTTTAAGCATCTAGTTCAGGTAATGCATACATGCTTTATATCTGGACTTGGATTTATAAATCTGTTACCATGTCCTTGATTGACAAATGAAAACGTTTATCTGCCTTTTAAGTTAATTTTATGAATAAACATCATGTCAGGAAATTTCTAGATGCGAAGATATGCTCTCCACTTTTAAAGCCTTGCAGGAGCAGACACCGTCTCAGCAGCTGCAGCAGGATATTGACCGTCTTGAGAAAGATATAGAGTTATATTCACAGGAAAAGCTTTGTTATGAAGCTCAAATATTAAGGGTACTGGACCTCTTCTCTCTGCACTTGACATCCTGGAAGCTATTCTTGAACATTAAAAGTTTGTGTTTAGTTTTGTTCTCCTGTGAGGTGACAGGGGTTTGAGATCTAAAGTTTTGATCATGTCACTTTTGGAAGATGATTCTGACAGTTGGGTGTTGTTTTATTTTCTTGGGTCAAGGGCCATGTCTTTGCCCAAACTAGCACTTCCCTTCCAGTTCTCTCTTGTCCTTCGTCCCTCTCTCCATTCTCCCTCGTTGTCGGTTTAAGTAGTATGTTCACTGTTAAAGATGTCGAAGTTAATCATTTTAATTTGGAAAACTCCCTTTCCTCTATCCCCACCCCGTGCTTCTCTCTATTCTATTAATGGCATGTTCATCCTTTGAAGATGTGGAACTTACCAATTTAATTTGTAAATTTAAATAGCTTGCTATTCTTTTTATTCTGCTGATCTTACTTCTCCTTCTTTTTTTAAGGATGGAGCACTTATTCAGCGTGCACTTTCTTTCTACCGGTTAATGTTGGTTTGGTTGGTTAGCCTGGTCGGTGGATTTAAAATGCCTCTTCCATCAACTTGCCCAAAGGAATTTGCCTCAATGCCGGAGCATTTTGTGGAAGATGCCATGGAACTAATTATATTTGCCTCTCGGATTCCAAAAGCTTTGGATGGAGTCTTACTGGTAGGCTTCGTTATAAAATGTTTTGTCATGTATTTCTGCCCTTTACATGATACATGAAATTTGTTTTCTTTTGCAAGAGCTGATCTATGAAATTCAATTACCCTGTTGATGTGTTCTTTTTCGCTATTGTACTTGCTGGTCAGGATGATTTTATGAACTTCATTATCATGTTCATGGCAAGTCCTGCATATATTAGAAACCCTTATTTAAGAGCTAAGATGGTTGAAGTATTGAACTGCTGGATGCCACGGAGAAGGTGATATACTGTATTCCACTTTGCAAGGAAAGAATATTGTGTAAATTTTGATTGAAATTTATAACTTGAAGTTTGGTATTTACAGCATTTGGTTTTATCATTTGCAGTGGTTCATCTGCTACAGCTTCTCTATTTGAAGGGCACCAACTGTCACTTGAGTATCTTGTGAGGAACCTCTTGAAGCTCTATGTTGACATTGAGCTCACAGGCTCTCACACACAGGTGACTTGCCCTAATATTTGAGTTTCTAAGAGTTGATTGTTTTTGGTGTTAGGGTGCATATATACAGTAAGGAATAAGGAGGACTCATTTTAGGCCATTGCCTTTCAAGGCTTGCTGGTTTACTCGGCAGTTTTTTCTTGTTGGATGCACAGTTATTATAGATGGGTAGAAGAAAGATCCTGCAAGGAAACACTTCTATTTAAACGTATTTTTGACAACTTAGCTTGAGAGTTCCCAGAAGTAAGGGCTTTGGGGCTGATATTGGCAGGGACTGGATGTTATCTTGCGTTATCATACTTCAGCTGTAAAGAGCAGGATATGTTTTTTGATTTCACTAACATGCTGATTAGGAATTCTGGAACCACTTACTCCTTGCTTTTAGATTTCAGAATACCTACTCGTGCAATTTAAGCAATAGTTCTAGTTATCTTCCGATTTCTGTTGCATTGTTGACCATTATCTGAGTCTCTGCTCTTTGGATTTTGATGCTTAAACATCTGAATCTAAGTCCTCTCAGCCTTTGATTAATATGATTTTATTCTGGGACAATTATTTCAAGTCCGATTGACTAGACCACTCTAGGGGTGATTATTTTCAGTTCGGTTTGGTTTTTACCTAAAAAATAACTAGACTAAATTTATTTTTTTTAAAACAAAATCAGTTCACACTAACTGATTTCAGTTCGGTTTGGTTTGGTTGAAGTAAAAAACTGGAAAAAACCAAACCAGCCATAATTTCTCTCCAACAAACCAAAGAAACACATGCATCATCTTCAACCTTTCCCATAAGACCAGCAATACCCATTATTTTTGTTTCCTTACATTCATGATCGCCCCTATTTTTCCCAAGAAAACAAGACCACCATTAAACCAAACTCCAGCACCGTCTCTCTAGAAGTCCTCACTGCCTCCCATCATTCTTCGCATTGTCATCACTAATTGTTGCTAGCACCAGCTACCACCACCCATGGTGACAAAACACCAACACCCACTGCCTGACAATAAGATGGGAAAAGAAAGCTTTTTAAAGATCAAGGGTTGTTGGCACAAATTCACCCTCTCCCTTGTTTCATCTATTTCCAGTGGTGAAGACAAGAAAAGAAACAATAGAAATGAGAGAAGAGGGGACGCAAGAACTGAGATTGAGAGAAAGCTTGGGGGAGGGGGGTGGCTGGGTTTGATTTGGCCTCTAGGGTTAGAAGAAAAGTTTATATTTATACTGTTTTTTTTTTTTGGTGTTGGTTGAACCAGTTTGGTTTGGTCTAGTTCAATCAGTTTCAGACTTTTGAAAACAAAACCAAAGCGAATGTTTTCTTGGATTTTCTAATCAGTTAATTTGGTTTTTTTTTTTCTCAGTTCGGTTTTTTTGGCTATTTTTTTTTTTGGTTTTTCGGTTTTTTTTTATCACCCCTAGACCATTCTTTATAAAAAGATTTGATGTATTGAATATCTTGATTACTTTTTAAAATTACTTGCTTTGTAGATGAAAAATATGAGTCAAAAGGATATAAACATGAGAAGATGGTCTTTGTAGAACTTCGATTGCTCGTTAGATTAATTAACTGAGATGTTTTGGTTTCATCCCTTGACTGTTGAATAAGAGTCAAGGAGTGTCCAGTTAGATGGTTGATTTGTCCAAATAAATGGTGAAAGAAACCTTGCCTTTTTTGGGTGCATTGTATGTTGGGTATGCACATGCAGGGTAGGGATCCTTTTCTGTTTTTTACCTTTTCCATGCCTGGTTTGGGTAAATTGAGCATTTCAAAGTATTCTGTTCAACTATCCATATCCAGGCAGCTGTATGTTGAGATTTTTTCTCTAATTCATCAGTTCTTTGTTCTAAGTCCATTTACCGTTCACTTATTTTCTAAACTGTTGTAACTAATAATTTGCTGTGTCTTGATGTTGAAAATTATCTTTTTTACATTTGTTACATGTTGATTCTTGATTTTGTCTCATATGTTACAGTTCTATGACAAGTTCAACATACGGCATAATATTGCCGAACTTCTTGAATATCTATGGCAGGTCCCTAGTCATCGTGATATTTGGAGAAAGGTAGAACAATTGTGTATTTCACCTCTTTTTAGTGGATTAAACACTCCTCTCTCTCTCTCTCTCTCTCTCTCTCTCACACACACACACACACACACATTCAGACACAAATTTGACTATTTTATGCTGTTCCAGATTGCCAAGGAAGAGGAAAAGGGTGTCTATCTGAATTTCTTGAACTTCCTGATCAACGATAGCATCTATCTTCTTGATGAAAGTCTGAGCAAAATTCTTGAACTCAAAGGGTTAGAAGCTGAGATGTCCAACACCACAGAATGGGAGCGAAGACCAGCTCAAGAGAGGCAGGAGAGAACCCGCCTTTTCCAGTCCCAAGAGAATGTCAGTTTGTGTGCTCATGCATATGTGTATGTATTCGTGCACACATCTATCATGAATTCAAAATATGCTTAATTGGATAGGTATATCTTGGCTGTTTCAGATCATCCGCATTGACATGAAGTTGGCAAATGAAGATTTGAGCATGCTGACATTTACATCAAAACAGATTACAGCACCTTTCCTTCTCCCTGAGATGGTATGATATATTTATGCCTTTGACCCTCCATATCTATGTTGTAATCGCATACAAGTAGGATAAATATTTATTTCTGCCAGGTTGACAGAGTGGCCAGCATGCTCAATTACTTCTTGTTACAACTTGTGGGTCCCCAAAGGAAATCCCTTACCCTGAAAGACCCTGAAAAGTACGAATTTCGCCCAAAACAGTTGCTTGAGCAGGTTAGTTTGATTCTCCAATTTCAAACTGGAGAGCTCTCTCCGGCTACTGCTGTCACTTCTCTCCTTTTTCTACGTTCTCCCCTTTTTTGTTTTGTTCAGAACAGTTATTTTAACATGTTAACAGGATGTTCAAATTTGCACTTTTGAACTCCCCAGATTGTTATTCCCCCTTTTTTTACCCCTTTCTCCTTGTTTGTGTCCAAAACAATATCTTAAGCTGCTTAACATGATTGTACCCCACCCTCTTCTATTTCTTCTTGAATTATCTTCTACTGCTTCTTTTCCTTTAGGTTTACATAATTGGTTTAGAGGACTTTGCTTATACAATGGCAAAAGTCTTAGATTGCAACCACAGGGTGTAGGTTCAAGTCTTAAGAGTAGTGACTTCATACAAAAGGAAGTTGATGGGTAGGACTTCTTCCCAATTCTCCTGAGTACCCTACTTCAGTGGAGTCATTATTCAGTGGTACCAAAGTTTAGGTTTGAGGCAGTCAGGCAGGTAACTGTGCCGTTTCACCTTGTTGGTTGACTGAGAACATGACTATATATGCAGGTTAAGCGCCAATTCGACTATACTATAAATGCTTCTCTGGTTGTGAATTTTCAAGCTTGTCAAGGTGTCTGATTCAGTTGACTAAGGCTCTGATTTTAAACTCAAGGACTCTGAACCTTGGATCGAATAACTTTTAGATGCAATGTAGTGGGGTCATGCTATATTATATATGTGGCTTCACGATGAGCTTTATCTGGCTCATTGAATAAAACTATTGTGATATCCAATTCTTTAATATGTCATGTTACTGTGGCCCTGCTTGAGTGAATCTCTGCATTTATTAATTCTGCATCAATAAAGAATGAAATGTGGAATCATCTTACCAAGCTAACTGGAGGAATCAGTATGCTATTGTATATAATGTCATTGAGCCTCTATGATAAACCTGACAGTCTTTATTGATTCATCGAAGATTGTCTGTATATATGTTCATTTGGCGAGGGGTGATAATGAAAACATATTCCCAGCTGCCATCTCGAAGGATGGGCGGTCATACAATGAGCAGGTAACTTCAATGCTGCAAAACTTCCATGAGCTTTTCATTAACTATTAGAATCAAATGTCCATGAGAGAACGTCCTTGGTTTCGTTCTGTTCTGAAATGTAGCAGTTGATTGAATACTTTGTGACACTGCTTTCTGCTCTAGTTATTTACTGCTGCTGTTGATGTCCTTCGGAGAATTGGTGAAGATGGGTGGGTCATCCGGGAATTTATTGAGCTTGGTACAAAAGCCAGGGTTGCAGCTTCTGAGGCAATGGATGCTGAAGCTGCCCTTGGAGAGATACCAGATGAATTCCTTGATCCAATTCAGGTAGGTTTCTTATACCTTTTTGGGAAGGGCAATATCTTTGGTGGGTCCATAAATTGTACGTGGAAAATATCTTTTATGCTTTTTTTTGGCAGTGCACTTTGATGAAGGATCCGGTGATCTTACCTTCTTCAAGAATCACAGTTGATAGGCCTGTCATTCAAAGGCATCTTCTGAGTGACAATGTACATCTTTCACTTGTTCATTCATTTTATCAAATTTGGTGACAAGGATACTAATTTTGATTAAATTCGCAAATTGATTTCATGTGAGTGCAGACTGACCCCTTCAACCGATCCCATCTTACTGTGGACATGTTGATTCCAAACACTGGGTTGAAGGCAAGAATAAAGGAGTTCGTCAGGTCCCAAGAATTAAAGAGGCATGGGGAAGACTTCAGCTTTCAGAGGGCCAAGGATACAATCCAAACCACAACTGAAGAAATGTTGTTTGATTAGAACATTGCTGTAGATTCTTGAAGACGGAATGATGAACTGGGTTTCATATTTGCAGCAAAAATGGAAGGATTTCCACTAATCAATGATGGTGGCAGCTGACCATAAAAAGGTTATAGGCAGTAGTACGTACAATATTTATCTTCAGACTAGTGTTGAATGTTCTTGGATGTGTATTAACTTAAGTATGTGTATGAAAGGTATTTAATTTATTTAACAATGGCGTGGATTCTGTTCGAGTATTATTTTTGTAGGTGTGGTTACGCATTGCTTTTATCAGGTTGTGCTCCGCTAGCAATCGTCAGAAGATCTGGTGAGGACAACATGTAATGCACCAGAACAGAAATAATTCCCTAATAAAATTTGCCGTGCCACTTTTTGGTGGTTGCAGATTCTTCTGGTTGGCATTTCGATCACCATCAACCGTCAAGTTGGAAATATCACCATTTCTTGTATAAAAAAAAGGTAGGAACCAAATCAGCAACCAGAAAATGCCTGTTGCTACTCGAATTGTGCACAAGTTCTGTGCAATCAATCCCCTTCCATGATAAGCCAAGCATCTCAGAATCAGACACAGGATATGTCCAGTGATTGTGGAGATGTGAGACGAGTCATCTCAAAGAAATAACAAGGGATTGCAATATACAACTCGGCCCTGCTGGTTGAAGGTCATACAAATTATGTGTAGTACAGGCCCGAGGACCAGGCTTGGATGGGCACAGAAGAAATGAAATGCATGAGGAAAGGTGAGAGTCCTGTGAGACATCAAAGCGCTGCATCCTAACATATATTTTTGGACTGTAGTACTTTGGATGGCTGAGGAACCATTATATAGTTCGAACTTCAATTTCACGTGGTATCTTCAGATGCTGTTCAGCTAATGCCTCACCTTCAAAATGCATAGAAAATACTGATGCGCTCATTTAACTTCCTCGCATTGCATTAACCATGCCAGAAATTGTTAGGTTAATCCATTGCGATGGTGAATCATATCTCCATTCGGAGGTTTTCCAGTAGCTACAGGCAGATTCTGCCAACTACCTACTGCAAATGGGCTTCGCTTCAGTACAATGCAGAAACAGAGCTGTGGCCATTTGGCTAGGCTCATGAACAACTTGCCCCCAGAACCAAGTTGCCAGAACTGAAATTTGAAGTCGAGCAGAATAGTGTGAGGTTGATTTGTACATAAGAAATCTAAAATACTATTCTCTTCCCTTGTTTCATAAGCAAAACAAAATTCAGATTCTGAAAAGCCGATGCAAAGATGGAACAATGAAAGTATCTTCCTGCTTACAAAAACATAGTACAACAAATTGACATAGTGAGCCCAAGATAATCGTTGACTCGACTGATGCCTTAGTCACCAACTGATCATCATGTTTAGCATTCTCTTGTGAAGCATTCATTGATGTTCTTGCTGGTGTGTTCTCCAGTGCACCAGAAGAAATCCTGTAATTTCAATCAACCCACCGCCTTCTCTGGTTTGTCTTAGAACAGTTTGGCGATGATGTTTGTACCTCCTGCAGTAACTTCTACAGAAATTCCAAAAGTCAATTTGCAGACATCCAACCAAAGGAAAATCCCGCATTGGGTATTTGTCTCTGTCATAGCTTTGGCTTGGGAGTGGCTGCCTTTCGCTTCGCATAGTCATGGGCAATGCTTATCATATTCTTGCTATGACGAAGTGAAAACTCAGCAAGCAGGATCTGTGTTGCTTCCGGGGTCAAATCACCATGAGAGCCCTGCAAAATTTTGGCGCAACATTATGGTTTCTGTCCAACAGAAAATAAATCAGGCTGTGAACTTTAGACAAAGGCTAACTATAGGAAACATAGGTTTAGCTTACCGATTTAAATTTTAAAAAACAAAATCAATGCACAAGCTGAGTCAGTACTAAATGAAAAAAACAAAATCAATAATACTAAACAAAAAAATGGTCCTTGATTCCTGTGCCACAAAATGTAAATCAGTATTCATTACCAGGCGCGAAGTTCTGTCACAAACAGCATGATGCATGAGGATGCCTGCAGCAACTGAGACATTGAAAGAGTCGACCATGCCTTTCATAGGAATACTGCAATGCAAATCTGACAGTTCCAGAGCCTCATCACTAATTCCCCTACAAGTAGTGACTCAACCATCATTACTAAAGTTTACAACAACTAAAATGTTCTAGATTTCTTTTGGATATAGAAACCATCAGTAAGATGCCAACTAGTTAGAAAGCAGTCTATATCTTCATCCTTACTGTAGATATCAAAAAGCTTAATGTAACAATTAGTCACCTGCTAGAGATAAAATCTAACAAAAGAGAGCTTCACAAGGAGTTTCTAAGAGCAAGCAAGAATAATGTAGTTTTCTATTATTTTTCTTCCTTTAATCTATTGCAACAATCAGAGGTCCAAAGAAAACTTTTTTTTCAAATATCAACGCTAATAAGCATAATAAAACTAATGGAAACATAGCCCCCCACCCAAAAAAAAAAAAAACCTCCAGCATTAACTTTGTGATAAAATGATAAAGCATGAGGAAGTAAATTACCTATTTTCATTTCCAACAACTATTGCAGTTGGGCATGACCAATCCATGTCATAAATAGATACCTAAATAGCACAGCACAGAAACAGTCATACATGTATCCACAGCTGGAACGATTCCGCATCAAATTGCCAGAGACACTCCACAGTTTAAACTACTAGCTACAATCACAATTAAACAACAATGCCAATTACCATTTTCCAAGGAACAAGTAAAGATTCATTACCGCATCGATTCCAACATGAGTGGTAGCAATCCGATAACCACGTGATTTTAAAACTTGAAAACAGTCTTTAGCAGAATCCCATAATTCAATATCCAACCATTTCTCTGCTCCCATGCTCACATGCCTATTCTCTTTATATCTGTAGCACCACCAATACAAACAGCATTAATGAAACAAAATTAACACATTGACAGAAACCTTTAAAAAAAAAAACCATTTTTTTCACCTCAAAAAGAATCGAAGCAGCACCTTTTGGAGCTATCACAAGAAATGACATGAACAGACTGAAACCCCAAAGCATCAGCAGACCGAAACACAGCCGAAACGTTTCCGAAATCAGTCAATCCTTCAACAACCAAACAAAGGGAATAACTCCTATTCTTAACCGTATTTCGAATCCTCTCTTTTCTCTCTTCCATCATATACGGCCCCACCGCTTCCAAAACCTCACTGCTACTCAAATCCACACCTCCACACTTGAACCTGTCGAAATAAGGAAACCAATGAGAACCCAAGACAGTGTCGTCGTGGGTTTTTGTTATTCTTCTTTCCATTTTCATTAGTCGTAACACGTCGTCCCGTTTGGTGAGAAGGAGTTCAACGGTGTCGTCTGGGGGGTCTAATGAGAATGCTGATTGGGTTGCTGTTGAAGAGCGAGGTCTGGTGTGTTGTATGCAGGGAGTGAAGGATACAGAGGGAGGGCGGGTTAGGATTTGGGTTTTGGAGAACGGAGAGAAGGGTTTTTTGGGTTTTGGGAGGGAAGTAAGAGAGGTGGTGATAAGGGTTTTGCAGGCTCCCATTTTTTGAGGCTGGGAGAGATTTTGTTGGGTTCCAGTTATCGACGGGGGAAGAATGGTATGCTTCAGGCACATCACAACACAGCAAAAATACTAAACTAGAGAGTAGAATGTGCTGGACACATTTTACAATTTTACATCCCTAATTTTATTTATTTATTACTCTGTCCACATAATTTCATTTAACATCGTAATGTTATCAAAAATGTTTTTTTTTAATCATGGTATAAAAAATACAATATAAATTATATCATAAAATTATATATAATTTTTTTAATTAATTATATATTGACAATATAATATAAATTTGGATCGTAAAATCAGATGTAAATTTTTTTAACTAATTATATATTGACAATTCCATTCAAGTAATAAATAATAATATAATATAATTATAAAAAAAATAAAATAAATAATAGAAAGGTTTAAACGCCTTAAAATACAAAGTTCAAATAAAGATTTATATATAGATTAAGTGACTTAAAAATACAATCCAATACAATTATGTCCATAAAATTTCATTAATTAAAAATTAATAAACTTAAAACAAACAATCTGTTAGTGTATCATATAAACTAAAACCAGTATCATTACCTTCATCTTCCTCGTTTTTTCTAAGACATTTATTAAGATCATCATCATCTAGAGAGTTATTACTGCTACTATTAGTACCAACATCGATATCGTGAACATTAGTGTTTCTACCAATACCAACACCAATATTATTGACAATATTTAACTCAAAACTCTTTGAATTATTTGGATTTACATCGATTTAAATTTTTAAATCATCTTCAATAGCATGAGTCTCCATCTTGTTGGTGGTGTTTTTTTTAAATGTCATGTATTCATTAATTTAAGAATCACTAATTCAACCCTGAAATTAGTCATAATAACTTATTTATCGCCCATTAACTTTACTAATCATCCCATAATTATTAATATTATAATATAACTACAAATTTAAAGCCTTGACTTATGTTGACATGCAAAGCTATTTAACTAATTTAACCTCGAAATATATGGCTACTCTTTTTTATATGACGTGAGGTAATAATTTTATTTGACATTTGAAATAATTAAATACCAACCTTTTTTTTTATCAATCGATTGATATGGTTAGTTAAATTGGATGTTGGCCGCTGGATATGGCTAAAACCTACTTTCTACATGACAAAGATCTCATGTTGTCGGTGGTCACAGAGTCGTGTGGTGTTGAATTCCTCATCATATTTGGATTTATGCTCAATTGTATATAACTACAATAAAGAAAAAAACAATCATTATAGTCAAATTTCAGTTTTTATTGTTTGTCTTTTGAACCGTTATTTTTTTTTTCATTTGTTATTGTCTATCTTCTAAAATGTTATTATTTTATTGTTTACAAGTTTCTAATTCATGTATTTTACTTTTTCAACTAGCTCGCTTATAAAATATTTTGAAATCTAGCACTTTGTTTATATGAAATTTTATGTTCAATTTTATATAACTAAAACAAAGAAAAATATAAGTGTTATTATTAAATTCCATCCATTCATTCTTTTTTAATTGAATTCATAGGATAGGCATAAAAAGTTAACTTGATCAAAAGACTGTCATCTTTTGTTTTTTTCACTTCACTTTCTTGCTTAGTAGCCTTCTTTAGAATCACTGGCATGAAGGGAGACGATTATGAAATTGGAATTGGAGGAGCAGAAAAGACTCACATAGGGAAGAAAAAGAATGAGAGTACAAGACCATAACAAGAAGTTTAAAAAACACTAACTTACTTGATTTCAAAACAAGAAGTTTAACAGATAGGAAGGATACGGATTTTAAAAGATCGACTGGTAGTCTAGGTTTAAGAGAGAGGAAGGAAAAGGATTTTGGAACTATTTATACTTCATGTAAATCGCTGACTCGAACCAATTTTACCGTGTTTATTGATTTTGCACAAGTTAAGTTCGATTTCATTGATTTTTTATTTTTTAGTTTGATTTTGCAAATAAATAGAAATTAACTTGTAAAAGTTTATGATTGTATAAGTCAACTTGTGATTTTGACAACAATGATATGCATTCAAGGAAAACAAAACAAAAATTGCCTACAAGTTTCTCATTAATTAAGCAAAGTACTATAACTTTTAACCTTCAAACTGCCATTTTATTGTCCAATCTCTTAAACCAAAAATATATAAAAGAATTTTACAATGATAGAAAAAAAAAAAATTCTTCATTTGAGAGCAAGTATTTAATGATATTATGTCTATGACATATATGTCTAAACTTATCATTATATATATTAATTTATGCTCTTCTAATGCAGACTAATTGTCACAATGGATAAAAATAGATGATACTAGTTTTAGCTAACATGAAATATCCTCTAAAAAATTTTGTAGCCACTCAACCTCCTTTCAAACTTTATCAAGAGTAATAAACTCTGATTTCATCATGGATCTTGTGATACATATTTAATTAGAAGGTTTCCATAATATAACAGCTCCACTGATATGAAAACATATCCACTAATTGATTTTATCCTTAGTGTTTCAATTAGCTTCATTATATTTTTCCAGTATTGTATGGTATCCAGTATAGTATAGCTTATGGTCCAAGGTGTATCTCAAATATTTGAGAATTATTTTTATTGCCTTCTAATAATTCATACTTGGGATACTGGTAAATCTCCTCAGTTTCCTAACCAAGCATTTAATATCAGACTTTATGCAGTTCATACCATGTATCAAGCTTTCAATTATCTAAATATATTTCAATTAGTTTCCCTTGCTTTTATTTTTTGACAGATGAATACTTATGTCCATTGGTATTTTCACCATGTTATTATCACTTTTAGAAAATTTATAGGGAATTTTCTCAAAATAATAAGATTGGCACAATATCAATCTATCAAATGTTCTAAAAAATTTTATTTCTAATATGACAAATACAACACCCAAGTATTTCTTGCCTAACTTATTAGTTAATATTTTCTTGCTAGACTAGAATATGTCATCATTATTGCCCAAAATAAACATATCTTCAATATAGAGCCATGCAATGACATAACATTTATCTGTATTTTTTTATCTAAACACATTTATCAACTTTGTTGATTTTGAACTCATTTGACAATATAACTTTTTAAGATTTTTCATGTCATTGCTTAGCTGCTTGTTTTAAATTATAAAATGATTTGACAAACTTAAATACTTTTTTTTTATCCATTAACAACAAAACTCTCAGGTTGTTCTATATAAACCTCCTTATCAAGATTGCCATTTAAAAAAAAAATTACTTTTACATCCATTTGATATATTTTAAGATGTTAGTAGCAACATTAATTATTAACATTCGTATGAAAATTGTTTTTAACATAGTTGAATATGTGTCAAGATAACTCACACTTTCTTGTTGTTTAAATCCTTTAGCAACAAGTTTAGCTTTATATTTATTAATAGTTTCATCAGCTTTCGTCTTTCTTATCACATCTTGATGAATACAGAACTCTCCAAATTTAAAGGGAAAATAGAAGAAAATAGGATTGCCACCTGGTAAATAAAGTAAATTAGGAATCCTAAATTAAGTGGTGGTCTAAGAGATTTATGTAAGAGATTTGTTATACTTAAGGGAAGGTAGATACCACTCTTGTTCACGTCCTTTCAAACAAAAAGTTATTTTTACTATATGTTTTCTTCTAGGATTTATTCTACGCATGCTATTAATTGCCAAATTTTATTTCTAAACTTATTAATAATTTATTTTTGAAAAATGACATCAATCCTCATGAATATAAGACAAGTTAATAAATTTGATGTTAATCCTTAAAATTAGAAGATTTCATAGATTTTGACTCTTGAAAAGAAATGTTTTTCATTATTCCCTAAGAATAAGAGATTTCATTGATTTATGGATTTTAGCAAAAAAATTAACGTTAATTTCTAAAAATAGAAAATTCTGTTAATTTTAAAATTTTTTAAAAAATTTTGATGTTAGTCTCTAAAGATAGGAGATTTCATCAATTTAAAAGAATTTTGATATTATTCCCTAAAAATATCTAGTTTTTACAAAGAATTATAAACTAAACAAAGACTAATTAAGTTAAAGACTTAAAATTATTGTTCAAAATATACTAGATGATTAGACAATTGATCATGAGATATTTAGTTAAAAGCATGCAAAAATATAAGATATAAAACAAATAGAGAAAATGGTCACCTTTCTTGACATGAAGCATCCAACTATAAAATACACTATTATCTAATAGGATTTTACATGTTCATATTTTTTCAGCATCTTTAACACATGAATTAGTTCAAATCGAATTCATTTTGGATTGTTATTTTTCAATTAAATTAATCAATTTATCCCCAACATGAACCATGTGCCTATAATTAGATATAAAAAATAGTATACATATATTCTATAATTATAAGAACCATGAGTAAAAATCATACTTCTAAATTTTAAGTCTGCTATGTAAAAAAAAATCTTTTTTTTTTTAACTTTCATGCATTATTATAGGTTTAGTTTTCATTATAGATTATAATTTCATAAAACAAAAATAAGTGGATATCTTTAGAAAATTTGTTTGTGAATTAATGTGTATAGTTTGTTTCAAGATATTACAATTGAACGTGCGATTAGTAGTGTATGTATGATATGTACTATTAAATATCTTATTAAATTGTTAATTGATGAGTTTTATTTGAAAGATAATCATACTCCACAATTATACGTGTCTAGAGCTACAGTAAAATTCCTGTGTTATTTATTTTTTTATAATATTTTCTCTAAAAATAATAAATAAATAATGGACAATAACCTTAATATAATAAAAAATATTTGTCCATGTCGAAACGGAAAAATTATATCCTAGAAAATAGGTTTTATTGAACATGGTTTCCAATTTGCTATTTTTTCTAAACAAAAAACAAAATAATTTGAATATATTACCTCAGTCTTTTTACTTGAAAAAAATATTTAGGAACTTTTTTAAAAATAAAAAATATTTTTGTTATTCAATGCAAATTCCACATAATAATAATATATGTTGATTTCTTTCAATGATCTCATCATTTATCATTTAGGTTCCAATAAATTTTTAATTTCAACTTTTTTCCATTCAATCCTTCCTCTTAGTTCACTCAACAAGATAGATATTTTTATATTACGTGCGCGCATACACACACTTGCATGTAAAAATTTCATTCTTATCACCTTTTCTAATTAGATGTTATATTAAGAACAACCTATGAACAAAAGAGAACCTAGTCAATTTCTTGCCAACTTTACTTAATCATTCACGAACACTGTTCTTCATAAAATTATAACCAAGATTATAGAATTCCATTTCGAACATGGCTTGATTCCTTTGAAGTTAAGATACAAAAATGCATCTTCATTGAAGGAAGGGAGACCCAATTCTGTCATTAATGCACCTAACTACCCATTATCGAAGTTTCTCAAAATTGTCAGTATCGTTTCCAGCCTAACTTCCCCTCAAATTTTAACCTATATATGGAGTTCTAGAACTCCAAATTGAGCTAGGCCAATCCCGTTTTAAAGCTAACATCCTTGGATATAATCCATCCCAAATTTTATCATTTTCTTGCTCTAATGTCCTCTGGAATGTAAGGGACAAAACTGTTTAGTTTTGGCTACGAATTTACAAACCATTAAACATTTTTATTTGACTTCACACCATTCAAAACAATCATTGTTATGTTATGTAGATAGTAACATTATTAAGTACAACCTTCTAAGAACCAATTAACCCCACTCACATTATTCTAACTATTTTTTTAGTTGTCTAAAAATTCCAATGCATTTATTTCAAGTAATCACTAATCCAATTCATTAAATTCATTTAAATCCACCATACAACACCTCAATACACAATAATTTCACATGATTTACAAACATATTCTTGATGTGTAATTCCATCATTTTTCTCCAAAGTTGGCTGGCCACTTGGCACTAAAGAACAACACCATTTTCTTCCTTCTATTATCCAATATTTTACCCCATTCATAACCTTTTTCCATCTTATTTACATGCCACAACAACACTTCCACATTTACCCCAATTATACCTAAGAATCCTAATTCAAGAACTCAACTATTATGCATAAATATCATTTTCTTTCATTCAAACTTGTTTAATTAAACTTAAAACTAGTTACCCAGCACTAATTCGAACTTCAAATATCAACCTATTTAGATTTATCCACTCCTCCAACTATTTCCTCCTTATCATGAGTTTGTTGCCAAAATCCCCCCTCTCACTATTTCACTGTTAATTCTTTGCTTGCTAAATTGTTTAGGGTCTCACACTTCCTAGCCTTTGATTTTTGTCTAGTCTAAGCCTTCTCTCTCTAGGTTTTTGGCTAATTTGCTCTTCCTTTTCCTTTTTATCCTTATCTTTTTTTTTTCTCTCCAGAACCACAACTATAAGAATGAAGAAGAGGCTGAGTTGTTTTATTTTTAAGCCAAAAGGAACATTTTACCCTTAATAAGCACCTTTTGCTTCTATTCTACAATCTTTATTTTGTTTGTAGTCCTCTCGAATTCTGATCGTCCTAAAATTTTACCCCAATATAAAATAATATGTTTTAAGACTTCTCACAAAATTGCATTTTCATCCAACAATTGGATTGAAAATTATACTCGATAGCATAAAAATGTTCAATAAGCGATTTTTGCGCTAAATTTTCAAGTTTCTTGTTTCATTATTCAAAGCACCTCATTAATTTCTTTTCCACTTATATAAAAATAACTTCATATAATATTAAATATTAAAAGACTAAAATCAAGCACATAAATATGAAAATATTTTTTTTAAAATTTAGATTATGTTATCCTCAATAAAAAAAATTAATTTGTGATTTTAACAATAATATCTTGATTGATCTGGGATATATAATTCAATATATATTAGAGTTAATTATAATTTATTTGAATTCGGATAAGGCCCCATTTGTTTGCTGGAAAGTAGTTTTTTTGGAAAGTAGTTTCCTTTTGGAAAATGAATTCCGGAAAAATGAATTATTTTCCGATGTTTGGTAGTGTAATGGAAAATAAGTTGAAAAACACTTTCTAGTATTTGGTTATGTCATGGAAAATGAGCTGGAAATAACTTATTAATGTTTTATTTTTTTTCAAGTTTATTACAATAACGAGGAACAAATCTTACAAATTAAAAAGTTGAATGAGAATGAAATTGAAAAAAAATATAATTTCATAAATTATCTCAAATAAAATAAATAATAATCAAAATAATAGAGATCAAATCTAACAAATAAAAAAA
>Ga0325405_1002401_pt1 | contig 19253 bp, 13 predicted proteins | sample PopdelMetagenome_21_FD_205663 | JGI IMG/M metagenome (GOLD analysis project Ga0325405, IMG submission 205663) | Populus deltoides microbial communities from Bellville, Georgia, United States - Xylem-Control-R2 | ecosystem: Host-associated > Plants > Phyllosphere > Stem > Wood/Secondary xylem...
ACATGCTGGATGGAAGGGAGGAGGAGGTCATAAATAGGCAAGGACATATACGCATGTGAATTGATTGAGAGGCTTATTTGATGGTAGAAGCAAGAAAGATTCAAGAAAAAGACCCGTTGTTTTTTATTGATTCAAGGTATGTTTTTTCCTTGCTTGTTACACCTCTTCTATGAATTCAATTCATCTGTTTATGTTAAAATGTCAATTTCATAACTATATAGGTTGGATGGCATTGATGTATTTGCTAATTGCTTGCTGCTGTATTCTTTTCCTTCTTTCTTTTTCATTAAGTATAATCTCTGGACTTGTGGGTTTAAGTTTGTGTATAATTAGTATCTTTTGACGTTTTAGTTTAGAAAGATTCAGCCAGTCAGTCGTGTTTTGTTACTTATCTTAATTGTTCTTGTTTCCCTGTTGGGCAGTTCTCACTTTTCAAGACCAATAAATTTGGTGTATATGCTGGTTTTTTGGTTTGGTTTTGATTTAGCATGGATCTGATTGCACTAGATCCTTTTCCTAACGATTCAATCGAAAAGCCTTTCTAGGAGATTGAGATCTGTATTAAATTTTGTACAATATGGGTTTGTATTGCTTCTTATAGTAAGATTCACTCTGATTCTCCGGTTGTTAAGCGATGCTCCTTAGTGTGTTGGGTGATAAAGTTTTCCTTCAATTATTAGGCTCTTCGTTGCATTGCTGGCTTCCTGTGACTAATAAAGTTCGAGTGCCTTGAAAGCTAACCTATTAGCTCATCTCCTTTATGGCTTTGGTCCTTGGATCTCCATTCTTTACTCTGCGGTTTTCTTTTTTCTCCTAATCTTCCATTAGAGATGTTAAATGCGCGGCAAATTTTTCCCTGTTAATTTTAGGTGCTTCGCTTGTGAACTTAAATTGCTAATTCCTGATTACCGTCTTTCATGGATTTTGAACGAGCATTAAAAAAAATTGAAACTTGTTTATATTTTTAATTGTCGTTGAGCAGGTTGAAACTTGGTGTCTTTTGTATCGAACAGCTTAGATTGCGGGCAGGGAATGTTCTGCTGTTGGCAGGTTTAGCTAGTGATCATCACATTGTGAACTTAACTTTCTAAGTCCGTCTCAAATTCTGAATTGAAGTTAGTGGCCTTCTGACACCCTGAATGTCTTGATTTTTACTGGTTTGGGCTGGCTATGTGAGTGACACTGTACGGAATCAATATATCTCTGTGTTTATTTCTACTGTGAAGTTATTGGGGGTTACGAGTGACACTGTACAGAATCAATATATCTGTGGGCTTCTTTCTACTGTGAAGTTATTGGTGTTATTTCTAACATACGCTACTTCAATGATGTATTCGTATTTTAATCAATCAGATTCCTGTTTAAGGTGGCATGCCTTGTCATTAAGAGTTCAGGGTCTAGTTCTGTTAAGACCACTGTCTTTGAAAAGGCCAGAGGAGGAGGAGTAAGGTTACTAGTTCAGAATTACAATATTACTTTTAACAAGTTCATGCAATCAAATAATCTTTATAGGTTTTGGCAATTAGACTTGTTGAATATTGAACCTGGAATTTCTCCCTTTGGTGCCTGAGTTATGAAATGTTCATCTTTCAGTTCTTTCATTTTCTCTCTCTTTTTGTATGTTGGTTCATCATAAACTTTTTTTTTTTTTAATAAGTCAAGATTCATTAAAAATAAACTGAAAAGGGCGAGAAAAGATAATGAGCGTGCCCACTACTACAAATACATTAATACATAATCTTGTGCTCCTAAAACAACACCAATTCTCCAAAAGAGAAACCTTAGTGCACTGCCCGTGCTAACAAGGACCAAAATTCCTCATTCTAACAAGCTATGGTGTATTTACTGCTAATGTTTAGGACAGTATATGGACTCTTCCATGTTTCAATTACAGAATACACCGTGCAACTTTATACTGAGGCATGTTCTGTTAAAGTTCATATGGTATTCGTGATGTTGCTGTGAACTTTCAGATGGAAGCACAAAATCCTCAGCATGGGCATCCAGTTGAAATAAGCGTGGATATTCTTGATGGAGAGATGAATGGAGGAAGCAAGGGTTGCGGGGAAGCACCTTGTGGATTTTCAGATACTGGAAATAACTCCAAGAATGCCAAAGAACGTTCAGCTTCAATGCGCAAGCTCTGGATATCCGTGGCACTTTGTATAGTCTTCATGAGTGCTGAGGTAGCTGGTGGCATCAAAGCTAATAGTCTGGCAATCTTGACTGATGCTGCACATTTGCTTTCAGATGTTGCAGGCTTTGCTATCTCCTTGTTTTCTTTATGGGCAGCTGGCTGGGAAGCCACACCCCGCCAATCTTATGGATTTTTTAGGATTGAGATTCTCGGTGCATTGGTTTCCATGCAGCTCATCTGGTTGCTTGCAGGGATTTTGGTGTATGAAACCATTATTAGGCTCATCCATGGTACTAGTGAGGTAGATGGGTTCCTTATGTTTCTTGTTGCTGCATTTGGCCTTCTGGTGAACATCATAATGGCTCTTGTGTTGGGACATGATCATGGGCCTGACCATGATCACAAACATGGGACTGGCCACAGCCATGGAACCACAGTTAGAACTCATAACCATCATCACGTGGAGCACCCAAAACATGTTGACAATCATCATGACCACTCGAACAATGAGCACCATCATGCTCATGAAGATCATGTTGAGCCACTGCTGGATAAAGGGGAAGTCATGCATGAAAAGAAGCAAAGGAACATAAATGTACAAGGAGCTTATCTCCATGTACTTGGGGATTCCATCCAGAGTATTGGGGTAATGATCGGAGGTGCAATTATATGGTATAAGCCTGAGTGGAAGATAATTGATCTGATCTGCACCCTAATCTTTTCTGTTATAGTTTTGGGTACAACAATCAAAATGCTACGGAACATACTTGAAGTCCTGATGGAGAGCACTCCAAGAGAGATAGATGCTACAAAGATTGAAAAGGGTCTGCTGGAGATGGAGGAGGTGATGGCTATCCACGAACTGCATATATGGGCCATTACCGTGGGCAAGATTCTCTTGGCTTGTCATGTGAAAATCATGCCCGAAGCAAATGCAGACATGGTGCTAGACAATGTGATCAGCTATCTCAGAAGGGAATACAATATAAGTCATGTAACCATCCAGATAGAGCGTTAGCAGAGGTAAAGGAATTTACTAGTTGAATCTGGGGCGTGATGTTTCTGAGAGTTATGCTTTTTCTATCACATGAACGCATATACTGTTCATAGTGATTTTTAGGTACCAGGTAGAAATTGTCATGTTTGATTTGGCCATGACCGCTGTTTGGCTTCTGGTATTGTCAATTTACAAGTAGGTTTGGTATGTATAGTTTCTTCAATCCTTTCCACCGCTCCATGTCATACAAGTTTATAAAAACATCCATATACATACAATATTAACATATACTCTGTAGCAATTAACAGTTAAATGCTGTGCTTTTCTAATTTGGTTATTAGAACTTATTATTTTTCAATTGCATCCTTCCATATCCAATTTGCTAACCAATTTGAACGAAATATTAAATGATGGGGGATTGAAGTGTGAAATATAGATTCCATCCTCTAACTTTTATACTTTTTTAATTTTTTTTATTTTTCGGTTCTTGAATTTGAGAAAAAATAAAGAAAATTATTGGAATCCAGCGAAAGATAAAAAGATATCGGTTCATATGAATTATGGCCACTAAAAAAATCTTGATGCTTTTGATTTTTGTTGGATTGTTTTAACCTTAATATTTTCTAAAAAAATAGATTAGGGTTGATGAAGAAAGATCTTAACCACTCTAATTCAGTGTTTTCAAAAACAAATTGGTTTCTTTACGTTGGTAGGTTTTTTTAATATTCTAGAAGTGTTATTTAGGTGATTTTATATAAAAATATGATGAAAATAGGTTTTTTACGGAACCAAAATAACCATGACTTACTGAGTTTAATAATAATAATAATAAAAAGCCCTCCATGAATTGGACAGTATTTTTTTACACTAGATTTTTTTTTATTAGACCTGCAGCATAGCAGGAAATAATCCTAGTTCTTTCTACAGGAAGAAACTTTCGTCGGGCTGGGAAAGGAAATTGCTTTGTCTACCGCCAGTTTTAAAAAAAAGTTACCAATTACTTTTTAAAATATTTTTTATTTAAAAATAAATTAAAATAATATTTTTTATATTTTAAAAATTATTTTTAACATTTCTCTATCAAAATAATTTGAAAATATCAAAAATATATTAATTTAAAATAAAAAATAAATTTTTTCAAAATTATTTTCCGACAACAATGCGAAACACTGCCTTAGTTTTAAGTTTTAACACAGATAGGCTAGAAGAATTTCTTGTTTTCTCAATCATCAAACTGTGTGCAAGTTGTGTGAATACATAGTACATCCGTGAGTAACTGAGTGCTGTACAAAATTCAAAACCATGCTGACGTGTGTACCAGAAACAGCAGATAAAGATCTAAGATTATTTGGCCTGATATCTTTGACTTGATCATCAAAACTTCATTCAATAGCATGCATCAACTGTTACTGTGAGTCGGGGTCTACAACTGATAATTTTCTAGAGTCACAAGCACCAAATTGAGGTGGAGATGAAGCATCTCTCCGGGTAACAGCTCATTTGTTATACTACATCTGGGAACATGATGCTACGATGTGGGGGCGCTGCGCTGGTACCATCCCATTGAGTGAAAAGATTCGAGACCTTCTTACAGTGAAATGCTGGCACGACTATCAGTAAACTGATCTGGTGACGCGGTTGATATTAAAAAGATGCTGAAACAGGAATTACTGCAGAGAAGCTACTTGACCTTGTAAGATGAGAACAAGATCGATAGGTATAACGTTGATGGATGGGTTAATGCTAGACACGTTGTTGTTATTTTCTTTTCCTATGGTCTCTGGATGGGTTAGAATTTATCAATCAGCTACAAGACAAGTTCAAATTGCTGCAGTTCTTGAGAATGACCCTGGTTGTGTGGCTAGAGGTGTACAATAATTCTATACGAGTAAAAAGGAACCACATCATTGTTCAGAATGGATAAGGTTCGTAGACATTGTCAAGTGAAGTTTGGTTTTTTCAAGCGAAGGTTCAATGGATCCAATTTGTCTTCGTTGTAAATCGTGTATTTCGTAGACTATCCGTCTCTTCCATGTAAGTTAAAACACGCGTCTAGCATCTTGCCGCGTAGAATTTGTCATGATGGTGAGCTGTGTTAGATTGCTCGCCCTGATGTAGAGAGGGGAAGCAGCTGCCACATGCGAGGTGATTGTAGGAAAGTACATATCAAGCCATTAAAAGAAAAAACAACGCCTCACAGGACAGGAAAGGCAGGACAGGATTGAGGTTTAGAAAAGAGGATATGGAGTGTTTCATGGGATCCCAAGGTTAATTTTAAAGGTGGTCCTTTTTCTAAAATGCAAGGTTGTCTTAGCTGGGATTCTCAGTATCTGGGAGTCAGAAGAAGCATGGTGCCCTCATTTATGAATTATAGGCATGTTGTTGTTAGGATCCTCCGAAAATTGTGAGACAGGGTGCCTTGATCATGAGGTAATCTACTTGTCTGATTAAAGGACAGTGTGAAGCTGAGGTCGCAGGTTTCCGATTTTCCTTTCTCCCTTCAAATAACTGAAATTAGAATTCGGGTGGAGATAACCTCAAAATAACATTACTCGGTCAACCTCTTAATCAACATTTACTAGTAGATGAATTCTTTAAAGAGAAAACTTTTTGTTTGAATAAATCCAGGAAAAAAAACAAAAACAAAAAAAAAAACCCTTTGAATGGCACCCTGCTTAAAAGAAAGGCAATGGATTAGTGTTCCAAGAGGATTAACCCCATTAGTCTCCAAGCAAAAAACTAGAGTACGACACCAATTGAAGAAACAAACTTTGGACCTGTGCTTCTGCCCGGCTCGTTCTGCTACTGAAATTCTTTCTTTGGGATCAGTCAACTAATAAGTTCATGACTAGAACTGGAAGCTCAAAACCCACGGGAATGGGTTGAAGGCAAGTTTTCTGGGAACTCTGTTGCTAATTTATTCTCCACCATGTATGCTCCCTTTCGAGAAAAAAGGTTTCCTCCCCGACATAATTAATGCCAAATATGCGCACAAACAGAACCCATCCAAAAAAATTCAATTACCTGGGGATTAGGATGACAACGCCCCCTGCATCTTTCAAAAATATCAACGATGAAAGACGAAAGGTCAAAAAGAACAGGTAAATTTGCCTTTTTTTTTACCAAGTTGCTCTCAGAATGCGAACGTCAAAAATTCAAATAAACTTTAATAAATTCAGTCCAAACTTGTGGTGGGGTTATACAAAGTGTTCAAGTTTAAAGCCATATTAATAAACTATTATTAGGATTTTATCTATCGAATTCCCCACGCCGCTATGTGATGGACCAAAATTTTTTAACATGTAAAAAAATAAGCCCATTATCAAGAGAGATTATCTAAGTATTGTTAAACTCAATTTAATGAGTTGAATCCGAAACTTCTTGATTATATTTTTTTATCTAATTCAAATTTTAAATTAAATTATATAGAAATTATTTTGATAGAGCTAAGTTGACTTATTGAATTAACAAAATTCTATTGAGTTTAATAGCTTTATTTTTTAAAAAAAATATTATTTTTATTTAATCATATGATAAAAATATATGCTTGCACCATTTTTATTTAATAATATAATAAAATATTTTTTATTTAATAATATTATAGAAAAAGTAGATGATTGTAAAATTGAGCAGCAATCTAATGTCGAGATGTTTTTCCTAGACCACAATAATCTTGTACAAAAAAAACCACAATAAATAAATAAAATTTAATTCCCAATTAAAAGAATGTTGAAATATATATAATTAACCCCTCCTCATATGTTATTGGGAAACTTAATGACCTTTGTAGGGGATCAATTCCATTATAATCAAAGTTGCAAAAATATATTTTATTATCCATTACAAAGGCTGAATACATTGCTCCAACTGAAGTGGGTAAAAAGTTGTTATGAATAAAAAAGTTATTACATGAACTTGGCTTAATACAAGAGAATTTTATGTTGCACTACAATAGTCAGAGTGTTATTAATCTTACTGAGTATCATACTTTTCATTCTTGATAAAAAATAATCTTTGAGATTAGATACTAATAGATTCGAGATATTATGGAGATAAAGTATTTTATTGTTGAAAAGATCCACATCAATAACAATGTGTCAGATATGATGATTCAGCCTTTATCGAGAGAGAAGTTTAAGTCATATAAAAGACAAACAAGTTTGATGAACCTTCCCAGATGAATCGGGAAGGGAAGAATTGCTGGGTTTAGTCCCTTCTTTTTTTAACAGAATCCATATAAACTAAGAAAAAAAAAGAGCAAAGGTTTAAAAAGACTTAAATATGTGTGACTAAGTATAAAAGGCCAACTTTGATTTATTTTAATTATGAGCTATCATATACAAGTGAAAAAAAAGAGAGAGAAGGATGGAGAACTTTTGGCCAAAAAGAGAGAGGGCAAAGAAAAAGAGTGTTCATTTTTATGCCTTAATCAGACAATGATTTGTTACCTGATTAAGACAAGATTTTGAAATGTTATTCCTATCGTCAAGCTCTTCAACTTGGATGGTGTTTATTGTTGAGAATCTTTCATCTTTGGGTATCTCTATAAGACATAATTGTTGAGATCTAATCATTTTTCTTTCTTATTATTCATATAATTCATCCTTATGATGATGAATTAGATGAATTGATTTATATCCTCTAGTTAAGCTAAGCTAGGATATAACTTTGTAATCTTGTTATTTGAACTCGTGAAAGAGTTAGAGTGAACTACGACCCTGTAATTTTCCCCACACCAAGATTTTCCACGTAAAAATCTTTAATGTTGTGTGTTTATTCAACTTCATCTTTTATTTTTGTTAATTGGTTAATACTATTTTAATTGCACAAAAAAGGTGAAAAAATTAGGACTTATGAATTATGAATTAGGTTATATTGTTTTTTTTCCCAACAACATTTAATTAACAATAAATTATATGCTATTAGTAAATTGAGATTCTCTCTATCTCATAGGTTAATTATTTTTTATTGTATTTTACTTATGATGTTACATAAAATGGTTAAAAAATTAGAGACATGGAAACTTGCTAAATTCTTGCAAAATAATAATAACAAAGCAGTTATAATTGTAACTTGATATTAAACAATTATTTTAGTCTAATAATTTAAACTATCATCCTAAAAATTACTCTCTGACAATTGAACTCCCATTTGCATTGTATTATATATATGAACAGCTGCAAAAATTATGCTAGTACTGTGCATATATAAATATTTTACTTTGAAGTTATATTTGCATCAACTTACATATTAATTAAAACAAAATATTTTTCTCAACAATTTTTAAAAACACATCCTTATATTATTATCTTGATATATTAAAAAAATAAAATTTTATAAATACCAATAAAGTTTCAATTAATTTTTTTATAAAAAAAAAGTAACAAAACTTAAACTGACCGTATCACCAACTCCTGGATTTGCTAGTAATATATATTTATCCTTCAATGAAAAACAAATACCGATAGGAAGAGAATGTGTTGTTTGCGCTGGGGGAGATAATCATAAATTCTCCCCCTCTATTTCATCAATATTTTTATTTGAGTTCATATACTTTAGTTTTTTATTTAAGTGTTTTTGAACATTTAAAAACAAATGAATCGATTACATATATCACAAAAACAAGGTCATGAAAATGTTTCTATAGAAATTATTAGCCTGTTGGTCTATGTTGTCTCGCGGGTTGTAATAAAAAAGATTTAACCGTAAAAAAATATTTATGAATTGATAGTGTGTTTTTTTAAATAAAAATAAATTTCAACCAAAAATTGAATGGTATTGAGATAGAAAAACAATTGATCCATTTGGGTTAAATTAGGCTAGCCTGTAAAACTTGTGGTGATAATTTTGAAAAAAAAATTAGAAAGCTCAATTTTAAATCAACTTGATGTTGTTTGACAAAACCAATATAAAAAACAATTTAATTAAAAAAACAAAATGAACTCAAGTTAACCAAGCAAACTCGTGGAAAAAATAATGCATATCATCAGATTCAATAAATTTTTAATCCAAGAGATTATTTTTCATTTAATTACACAACAATAAGACATATGATAATTTTTTTATATGAAACATATTTTTTAAAAGTAAAAAAAAAATAATGATAAGTTTAACTTAAATAAAAAAAATTATTGAAAATGCATTTTTTTAGGTTTGAGTTAAAAAAATATCGATAACTAATAGTGAAATTATATTTTTCAAAAATTGAGGAAAAAAAAGCATAAAAAAACAAATAACAGTTTGGACATCATGGATTAACTCGTTAAACTTGCGACTCGACTAATGAACTCAATTGGGTTCAATAATTTATTTTATAAATTTTTTAAATCAAATATAAAATAGCAAAAAAAAAGCCACGCGGGCCTAGGCGTTAAAGAAAATAGCCCAAACGTGCAAACCTTTCATCCCAACACGCGCACTTAAACCTTCAAAACACCTAAAAAGAACCTTAAGCACGTTGATAAACTCATTTATAGCCCCCCAAAGGCCAAAAAACATATCAGAAAACCAAAATCAACTCGAACCCAGAATCATTCTCGTGGTCAAATCTACTTCTCTGGGAAAAGAAAAGGAAAAAACATTTAGGTGAAACTTTCTTCATTAAATGCAATGTATTAACACCAAAATCAATTATTTTGATAGTGACAATGTCGTCAACAACATTTTTTTTTCTCTACACTAGAATCCGATAATTTTCATTTTCTTTTCTAACAAAAAAAACTGGAAAATAAATGAAATAAATTTTGATATCAAAATTAAATTTTTGAAAATTAAAAGAACTAGTTACCTAATAGCTAAAAAAATGAGGGGTAAAATAAATTTTTAACACAAAATTTAAAACCGCCACCTATTTTACTCAATTTTTTTTACTTTAATCATATTTTTTTCATTTCAACCCTTTCTTCTAAAAAGACATGTAATTGAATACTAATTTGGACATAAAATAGCCAAATCATACAAGAAAAGAGGATCAATTTAGAAATTTAAACCATAAAAAATGCTGCAATATTTAACCTACATGCTTTAGTTTTTGTTAATTAATTGACGGGGTAGAGATACCAAAATTGTGTGTACCTGGTATCAAATTTGTTAATTAATATTAAGGACGCATCATCAGACGGAGTGACACTGTCCATAGAAGGACTTTCCAAAGGTGTTAAAAAAATTGCATGAAAGAGGAGAGTGAGGGGGGGGGGGGGGGGGGGGGGCCCCCCCAGCCCCCACAACTGGCTGTCCCCGCTGCTGGACAAAACTGCCACCTCCAATAATGCCATTGGGACCTTTCAAACCAGACAACTGATCTCCATTCCCTTCTTCTCTCTATCTACCTGCTAAACCCTCACCAACTCTCAACTCTTTTCACTCACTACTCTAATTTACATCTTTCAAGCTAACTTGGGTGGCTCTCTCTCTCTCTCTCTCTCTCTCTAACCCTTCGTTTGATTTTTAAGTTTTACCCATCTTGAACTATCCTTCTTGGGCTCCATTTCTAATTACTAATACTACTACTAGCTAGGTTAGTTACTCTCTCTCTCTCTCTCTCTCTCTCTCTCTCTCTATCTCTTCCTGTAGAGTTAGTTCTTCAAAGCATTTAATGTTATTATTCTATATAAGAGGATCACCAGCTGCAGAACACAAAGGAATATATTAATTTTTGTGGTGGTGTACATGGGGTCTCCTCTGCTTCTTGGGGGTTACATTTATTACTATTGTTTTGTTAGCACCACAATGGAATGTTGGTGAGGAAGTGAGAAAGAGAGAGAAATTAATTTAACGCTCTCGCTCTTGCAACTAGCTACTACTGCTCATCGATGGAGAGGCTCCAAGGACCCATCAACTCTTGTGTATGTTACTGCTATTCATTTTAGTACTTCCCTCTCTTTCCTTGAGTACCTTAACTAGAATCAAAGAAATGGACTTGCATTTACTTGTCCGAAGGCTTGCATTCAATGCATTGCATTATTTTTCTAGAAATGCTAACGTTTCCTGTACTGTTTCTTCCACTTTAACATTCTATTTTCGTTCTTCCTTTGTTTCACTTTCTCTATTGAAACTGAAACACCTATCAAATCCATGACAGTTACTTTTTCTCTATAATTCCTCAGAAGGTTAGGTGTAAAACCCCAACTAAGAACCTCCCTCGTTACCTTTCTTTTGTTTAAGATTCTTTTAATGAGTCTTAGTTTTCCTTTTGCAGTTCTTAGAGGAGCATAGCTTGGATTTGGGGTGCTTAGACCAAGTATTTATCAACACAGAAAGCTTAATATTTGGAGAAGAAGAATCACACATTTCAAGTCCAAGTTTTGAAGACAAAATGCCTTTTCTTCAAATGCTTCAAACAGTAGAAACCCCGCCATTTTTTCCCTACAAAGAACCCAGCTTTCAGACACTACTAAAACTCCAACACCTCCAAAAACCATGGAATATGAGCACTTTTTACATGCCTGAAACAGATACCCAAGTTCAACCACTAGAGCTTGAAAGTTGTGTCACCCATGACATAGTTGATTTACACTCGCCAGTCAAATCTGAAACCAAAGAGCACCCAAACCCACATTCAAATTCCTGCCTCGAAGGTGTAAGTCCTGAGCCCGCAGAACCCAATTCAGACTCTTCAATTCCATGGAGGGCTCAACCCCAAACCGTGCCTAATATGACAACCCATTTCTCCGAATCCTCTACATTAATAATCACAAGAGAAAGAAGAAAGAGAAAACGTACAAGGGCAACCAAGAACAAAGAAGAAGTAGAGAGCCAACGCATGAACCACATTGCTGTTGAACGCAACCGCCGTCGCCTAATGAACGACCATCTTAACTCTCTCCGCTCTCTCATGACACCATCTTATATTCAAAAGGTAGTCATATAATTACTATCTAAATTCTCAGCTGCGTTATTTTCTTCTATTTCTTTCAAGAATTCAATTTTAGATTTTCGAATTCAAAACCCCTTAATTATTTCTTTTTCCACTATTTTCCTCGAGAACTAAGTTTTATATATTGTGGGCTAAAACTTCGTGTCTTTCTTTCTTGTATTTTTTTTTGTTGGATAAAAAAGGGTGATCAAGCATCGATCATAGGAGGTGCAATAGACTTTGTGAAGGAACTAGAGCAGCTTGTTCAATCTCTTGAGGCACAAAAAAAAATTAGAGAAATAGAAACAGCCTCCACCGCGGGCATTTCTCCCAACCAGTACTCTACTTCGCAGCCACAATGTGACCTTCTGTTGGAGGAGGGAGGCACTTGTGAAGAGGAAAGTACAGTGAAGAAGAAATCAGAGGCAACAGAGATAGAGGTGGCTGCAGTACAAAACCATGTAAATTTGAAGATAAAGTGTCAAAGAATTCCCGGGCAGTTGTTGAGAGCTATTGTTGCATTGGAGGACCTTGGGCTTACGGTTTTGCACCTTAACATCACTTCTTCTCAAGCAACAGTTCTTTACTCTTTCAATCTTAAGGTACCACTCCTCGTGTTCCCTAAGCTATTTTCATTGTTTCTTTGTTTTGGTCAACTATTCTGACTAGCCAGCTAAGCTAGGTTCTTGCCCTAATCCAAAAGACCAAAACCCCATTATCATGCCAGCTCTTTATTTTTATGGGTTTTATTGTGGTGCTGTCGTGGCAGTTAGAGGATAATTGTAAGCTGGGATCAACGGATGAGGTAGCAGCAGCAGCTCATCAAATTTTCAGCAGTATCAACGGTTAGCTGATGGGTCTAAGTATGATAGGACTTAGGAGTTCTGCTAGGCAAGAGAGCCATCAAATTTACAGCTGAATTTATAGGATTACTAATATTACTGTACTACCCTTTCTATGGAAAACAAGAAAATGTAAGTTTGGCTTTATGGGGATGGTAGACGAGGAGCAGAATATGCAGAAGGGCAACACCATTGTCTCCATTCTGAGCTCTTACTTTTTAGTGAGAGGGTTGCTAGCAGTGCACCGGGGCAGATGATGCTTTGCTTACTGCTTAACTTGCTAAAAGAGATTGCCTTGCTTATTTATTAGCCTTACTGAGTATGACGGTGCTTTTAAAAAACATTTTTTTGATTGAAAATAAATCTTAATAATATTTTTAATCTTTTTTATTTTTTATACGAGGACATCAAGTCATTAAAAAAGAAAACGAAACGAAATGCCAAATTGGACTGAGACTTTAAAATATGGGTGTGTTTTTGGAGATTGGGTTTTGGGTTCTTTTTTTTATTTTTTTTATTATTTTTATTTTTATTCTTGGTGTGGGGATTGAGTTGAAAAAAAAAAAAAAAACCTGCTTGGTTGCAGGGTACAGTCGGTGGTCCAAGCTGGGAGTTGGGGCAAATACCATAGAACAATAATCTAATATCTCTCTCATTATGACAATTGCAAATGATGTTGCTCTTTTCATATTGACTTTGGGATGTCCGTATGCATGGATTTGGATGTTTCATCATTATACAATATCCTATGCGCCTGCTCCTTTTCGTCCTCTCCTTTTCGGCTTGGCTGGCTTTAGGTTTTGTGTCCATATTGGATTTTAATTCGTGGATATGCATTCAAGTTTAACTCGCTAATAACCTATAGTTCTATGTTGGAAAATTGCATTAACATGATATACAGATTATATTGACTAAATTTAAACATTGATTCTCAAATTCATGATCTGGAATATTTGGAAGTGAAACTTGGAACGGCAAGAAAAATGTTGGGACGTGAAGGTTAACACAGTATTTGCAATGAAAACACGGGAATCGATCAACCCAGTACACTCTAAAATTGATGTTGCAAGAAAGGAGGTTGAACTGGTTAGAACATGATGTGTCTTTGCTTCATGAATTTTTGAGTTAAGATTTGAAGGCGTTTTCATAGCTTTTTCTTATAAACAAAAAAATAACAATAAATTAAGCGCCAGCAGACAAGCGAAGAAGCAGAAGACAAATTTGCATAAACCCGGGTTTTGAAGAATTGTCAATTAAAAGATAACATCAAGACCAGGGAACCACAGAGCAAAACAAACAACAAAGGATGCAACTGAGCTCCACGCAACCATATTCTGAACAAAACTCAAAGCAGTACTTCTGAGCAACTAACAATAACAGCATCAATGGCATAAATCAAGACACTAAAGAGAAAGACTGGGATCCATACTGGCAGGGTTTCATGGAGTAAAATAACTAGCAGACCAACCAAGAACAACCCAAGCTATACAGAGAAAGCATAACCCCTAGATCCAGCCACTGTAAAACACTTTCAGGGATATCAACACCAACTGCATCATTAAGATAAGAATCCACCAGAGATATGAGATAAAGACACAAAACCCATGTGATCATAATTTATAGAGACACCTTGTTTGGCATGACCATATATTGCGATTAGCTTCATGCAAGATATGAGATAAAGACACAAAACCCATATTGTAAGAAGAAAAATGAGTAATTAAGTAGGATGAAGAGTTCATGATAATGCCCATGGCCTAATAGATGGTTTATGCATCCGGTTAATCACATTAGAAGAGTCAGATTCTACAATAATTTTCACTTCAGACAGATCCTTCTCTGGAAAGGGATAATTCTAGAGCTTTAACCATAACTAATAGGTTTTTGATCCCTGCAGGGATAGTGAAAAGTCCCAGCACCATTACTTTATGATAACATAGAACCCCACCTATACCAACAAAACCAGGCTTGCCAAAATAAGATTCATCCATATTCCATTGTAACATAAAGGGCTAAGGGCAGACCATACCAACAGTATTTTGTTTAGATGAAACATGGACCTCTCTTACCTTTTTTTTTTTTTTAATAGTAACGGCAGCTACGGGAGAGGTTATCTTATTCCTATTAGCTTAAGCTTAACCTCGTGGATTCATTCGTCTTCAAATAAATTAGAAAAAAATTGTTGTAAGTAGCAAGCTTCATACTTGAACCACACCATTTTACGACAGCGGAGTCTATACTGCGAAGCAGATATTAGTGACGTGGTTGAAGGATTGATCGCAAAGGGCAAAGAGTTTTGAGGGATGGAAAAGGGGTAAAGTCAAAGTGTGAGGAAAGGAGAAACCCCATGTTCCAAGTTTCTGCAGATTGTCATAGGGGTCAGATAGAGAGATGCACACTGTACAGCAGCTATAATAGCACATATCCCCATGTCCGAAAGCATCCCCGACGTCTGGTCAGAGACATATCTCCATTTTCCAGCCCAGTCCTAGTCAGTTTGGTCTTTCGAGTCTCTTCTTTTAACAGCTTTTTTGCTCCTATTTTTTTTCCCGTCCTCTTTCTCCAAGGTCAGTCTCAGTCTCGAATCATATATTTTAACGAACTTTTTTTTTCTTAAAAAAAGAAGGAAAACCACTGCATTTTACCAGCTTATAATATCCATAATATTACCGTTTGTTACCAGCTTTACTTGAAGTGGTTTAATAAGATAAAGGAAAAAAAATACTTTGAATAATTGTATCTGATTGGACTGTTTAATGCTGAATTTGTGTGTATAATTACACAAACTGAATTAGGTTCATACAAAATCTAGATGGATGTGTCAATACATAATTAAGTCATCAAAATTGCATAACTACACTAACTGTGTTTTTGATACCGTGGAAGCTAAAAACAACAATAAATAAATAATACAAAAAAACTTGTAGATATGAATCCTAAATTTACAGGTTTGTTTTCTCTAAAAAAAAATAGTAATAACATTTGTTTTTTCGTGAGATTTACAAAACTTTAAATAGATAAAAATTTCTATCTCAACTAGGAAAACAAAAATTTAAAAATGACAAGGAAACAACCACATAATTTGAAATAAGAAATGAAATCTGAAAATAATAAGAAAAATCATAAAACTATCAAAATCAGGATCTTAGGGCAGGACTTTTAATATCTAAAAATTCAACGATTCAAGTAGATACTTTTAGGAAAATGATCTCTAGAAATCCCTATAAAAATCCAAGCACGATTCAATAATTAGATTAAAAGTTATGATTCTTTTAAGCTATTATTCTAATCTAGCGCGACTAGACCTCCTCTTGTGTCTAGATATATCATATTAATTCATAAATATATTTGTTAAGCTATCCACGTAGTCTATTCGAGACAGATATTCATCTAATTATGACAGACTTACATTTGATTGTTCAGAATCATATGTTACCACAAGTCCGACTACCTAAATGCATTTTTTATTCATAATATTAATGTTTACATAAAGTATTTTTCCAAATCATCTCATTTTTTTGAAACAGCTGAAGGTTATCTCTGTAGTTCTTGGAGTGTATAGGCCACATGCATGGTTGAGATTTTTTAATGATGGATTACTAGACATGATTATTAAATGGTATATTGCTCATCCCGATTTATATTTTATTAAGTTAATTAGCCAGTCACTAACCTTGGGCAACTTCCACCTTGATAACAATGGATCCAAAAGGAACATTGGTCTCAGATATTGGAATAGGAGACTGTTTTATTTGGAAAGCCGAGCCATCATATTCAAAAATTAATCTCGTTTTCATGTTATCATTGGCATTATATCATATTAATCTCGAATTTCCATATTATCATTATCTTATTGTTGCTTCTTCGAGTACATTAGCATATATTATTGAAAAGGTTTCTGCAGGTTGCTGTGAGAGAAGTTGAGAGTCTCAAAATGGTAGATTACCAAAGATATCGCCGTCAGGTTTGAAAACAACAATGACGAAAAATTCAAGGGGAAAGGACAAAAATAAAATAAATAAACAAAAAGAAAGGGCGTCATTACAAGTCATATTTTTTCCTTGAAAATCAGCTTTTTCCATTGTTTTTTCTTCTGTTTCTTCCACAGCATCTTCCCCGACTTTCCTATGCCTAGTAACTTGGTAATGTCTTGTGTTTCTCGTGGCCGATGCATGCAATATTCGATCTATGTTCCTCTTCCATTTGCTAGCTAGTATGAATACCTTATGTACTAGTGGAAATAATGTCATTATGTCCTGAAAATTTTGCATCATTAATCCAAGTATAATCACTTTAATCAATAAAGAATCAATGGTGACCCAAATCTATTGTAAATATTATTTGAACATTCGAACATGATTTAAATTAATATTTTTATCTTTTATTAATTAACATAGTTTAATATGAATATAAATTGGGTTGATTTACCATAGATGTGTTTTTTTTTTTGGTAAAAGGCTATTCAATTGTAGAAACAAAAATTATTGAAACGTTATTGTGGATTTTTTTCCTTCAGTGTGCGTGTTTGCTAATTTTTATTTATGTTTTTCATTAATGAAGATTTGATTTGACATGCAAATGACAGAGCAATATTAGCCATTAAACAAACTAAAAAGACATTATTTTTTTTAACATAGGGGTTGTTGTATTTTTTTTTAATAATATAAATGTTTGGACTAATTTGTATGTAATTTAATTAATTTTATCAATTCTAAAATTAATAATTATATAAATTTTTAGAGATTTTAAAATTTATAAAACTTAATAATTTTTTAGGAAGTAAATTATTAAACTATATTTTTTAATAATAATATTAATGAGAGAGTTGTGTTCCTTTCCTTGCTAATTATGGGCTATGGCATCATGGGTGTAGGTTAATAATCCATTCAACCTAGGAAAGGAACAAGAAAAAAGCAAGAAAACCTAACCCTTCAAATCAATCTTCAAATTCCAAAGAAATGGATGGAAATTCACGTACAAATTGTACAAAAGTGCATCTTATTGCTACCAATACCTGTCTCTTACACCACAAATTCCAAAGACAACCTGTCTCCCATCTGCCTGGTGTATTTTGGCCTCTCTATTAGCACCATTTCCAAATGTTAAACTACACAACTCATCCTAATTATTACCCAAACAAATAGTCTTCTTTCTCGGTTGAGTATGAACATGGGTAACCTTATGAACGCTGACGTCTATTATTTTTCTGGTGATTCTCTAGTACATCACCAGAGATTCCCCATCTTAGCTAGACCATCCCCTATCCTAGCTAACATAGTGACGCCCCCCCATGTATAGACTCCATGTAATTTTGTTAATCCTGGATTTAATTTTGTTCCTTGTAAATCAATAATTTTATGCGTGAATTGGGTTTTGATATTAGAAAATTTATGTTTTAAACTACGTAAATTATAACTTTTTTGGGCAGAATATTAATGGTAAAAGAAATTATCTCAAGATGGGTCTATATAATATCTATGACTTGAGTGTCCTAATTAACATGTATGATTCTTAAGTCACAAATAAAAAATATAATTATCAAGTTATAAATTGTATTTATAACTCTCATGTCATATGTATTATCTGTAACTCAATTAAATATGTGAAAAAAAAATTATGCTAAATTCCCAAAATACTCCTCCATGTAATAACAAATATATAAATTAAAGAAAGGTATCGCAACCCAAATTGATTCTTGAAAGTACTCTTCTTGGGCTCTATTTCGCATTGCAATTTAATCATATTTTTAGAGAAAAAAATAACTTTTAGTTATATTTTTAGAACATTTTAATATAATGGTTTTAAAATTTAATTTTTTAAAAATATTATTTTAAAATAAAAAGATATTTAAAAAAGTAATATACATCACACTGGCTCCTTGAGCCCCCTTTATCCACCGTGCGGAGAATTAAAATCATTTTTCTGATTATTTTGACCAACGACTCAAAAAGAAATCATATATATCATCACCTGCAGCTGAAGTGCATGATTTTCTGTTTTTTGGTTGGTTACTCCAAGCGCAGGCAGTCTTCTCTTGGATTCTTTCCTTTTCTCTAAAATCCAAGTCAATTAAAAAAGTCAAAGCGTCAAAAGGTTTGATTTCTGGTGCTTGTATGGTCAACCACGCTTTCACCATGCCTAGCGCGCGTGTGACATGTCTGTCGCACTTTTTGTTGATGCTGGTGCATGCTTTTGCACGGGTTGCGGTGCTTTTTATTAAAATTTATTTTTTTAGATAATTTTTATATACTTATATCATAAATTAATTTTAAAAAATAAAAAATATATTATTTTTATATATTTATAAATAAAAAACACTTTAATAAAAAATAACTTGGAAAGGCTTTCGGTTTATGTTAGCTTTCGGCGTGTGATAGTCCTAAGCTATGGCTTTCCCATTTAAATAATAATAATAATAATAAT
>Ga0325405_1002406_pt1 | contig 19231 bp, 7 predicted proteins | sample PopdelMetagenome_21_FD_205663 | JGI IMG/M metagenome (GOLD analysis project Ga0325405, IMG submission 205663) | Populus deltoides microbial communities from Bellville, Georgia, United States - Xylem-Control-R2 | ecosystem: Host-associated > Plants > Phyllosphere > Stem > Wood/Secondary xylem...
AACCAGAAAGATATTAAACAGAAATTAGAAATTCAGTTATTGCTAACCTGCATTCACACCCTCCCCTCCTTTCTCTTTCCCCCTCTCTTTCTAGACAAAGAAAAAACAAAAAGGGGGGAGAGAGAGAGAGAGAGAGCAAAACCGCGTTGGTTTCTGTCTGTTCCTTCTTCTCCTCCACCTTGCAGCCAAACCAACCCTCCATGGATTTCTCCTTTCGTTTTTCACGGTTTCGTTTTCTCTCTTACAAAACTACTTACATTTACAGAAAAGATGGGAACCAGCAGCCCCTTATCTTCTTCTTCAACAAAACAACCAAAATATGACATCTCCTTATTAATTTACTACGGCCTATATGCGTTGGCTTCATAACATTTCTTCTTCTTCTTCTTCTTCTTCAACTTCTTCTTCCCTTTTTCCTCATAAACGTGCATCTTCATCTTTCTCTTCTTCTTCAATGACCACGGAAGAGACTTTCCCTTCGATTAGGAGAGGTCATGGCAGTCGTATTAGTCGGAATGATCATCGTAGTTTAAGGTTAGGTGGTGGTGGTGATGAAAGGCCTAAGCTTATAAGGCAAAGGAAGTTACGACATTTAACCGATGAAGACCTTGCAGGTAAAAAAAAACAGGTGGCACCACCGGATCATCATATGGATTCTGGTGCCCTTCCGAGGTCAACTTCTGCTTCGGTTGCTGTGCCATTACCGCTTCCATTGCCCGTGCCTTCTGGAGATGGGGACTTGAGGTTGCCTTCGCCCAAGGAGAGGCATCGCGATGGTTTTAGGGAAAGAGAAAGAGAGAGGGGTGATAGGATTGGAGAGGGATTATCTTCTTCGAATTCTCCAATTTCTAGGTAATTTTGCTAATTGTTTGACTGATGAATTAATTGTCATTTTCATCTCCAAAACAGGATACAGATTGTGGTTTTTTTAATATATTATGCTATTCATAGATCGTAGGATGCTCTGCTCCATCCTGGAAAAATTGGTAGACAGTGTGGCATGTTTTTCTTGATTCAAACAAATTTTGGAAACACTTTTCGAGATAATATATTAATGATGACTTTGTCAGTTTTTGAATGCATAATTAAGGCAGACTTGCTGCATCAATTATGGGTTGTAGTTGTGCATGACATGAACCTTTGTCGTGGCTTCATCCGAGATGCTTTGTTCATTTATCCGATAAATTGTTCTCCAGGCTCTGAATTGAATTTTCTTGGTTAATATGTGGTCCTGTAACAGTACATTTGCTGGTCGAAACATGAAGAAAATGATCGAGCATCTACACTCTCAGTCACCTAGGATGGTACGTCCGGATTTCAGTACTGCTCAGAGTTCTCGGGACAACTTCGGGATCAATATTCCTACGAGGAGCGCTCCTACTAGTCCTTTCACAAGTCCTGTTCGCAGCCCACCAAGAACGAGTAACACTGCTGATATGCTTCCTTACTACCGCATGATTGCTAAAGCAAATCAAGTCTGGTCTGCACCAGAGATGGCAACATTAGACATACCTGGGCTTCCTCCTCCAGCATTCATGGATATCAGTGCTTTTAGTACTGATAGTTCTCCTCTTCAAAGTCCACCAAATTTAAGTCCCCAACGGAGTGCCAGAAGCCCAACTGGACCTCCATCACCATTGATTGCCAAGTTATCAATCGAAAGCTCAGCTGCATGGCGTGAAAGTAATACTAATTTTGAGGTCCACCCTTTACCTCTTCCTCCAGGAGCATCTGTCCCTTCACCATCAGTACCAGTTCCTCTAGCTCTATCTAAACTAGAATCCACGTCTATGAAAAGTCATTGGCAGAAGGGAAAGCTAATTGGACGCGGTACATTTGGAAGTGTTTATGTTGCCAGCAATAGGTACATGAATTCTATTATTATCTATTGTGCAGGCTTATTTTGATGCAGTAAATGCCAATTGCAGTCTTTTTGTTTCTAACAGGGAAACTGGGGCATTATGTGCAATGAAGGAAGTGGAAATGTTTCCTGATGACCCAAAATCTGCCGAGTCTATAAAGCAATTAGAACAGGTGATTCACATTGTCTATGAGAACTTGATTCTGCAGCTTCATTCTCAAACACTCAATTATATGTGTCATGATCTTCATAGCTTTATGCTTGAAGACTCAGTACTAGAATTTTTTTATCTTTTAATTCTAATGCTTCTGTGTTAGTTCTTCATATGCATTAAGATGAAACATTGTTTTGATTTTAGGCTCTAATGTTTACTGATAAACAAGGTTAGGTTTTTATTCTGCTCCTATCTTCTTTTCTCACTTCTTTCATTTGTTCAGGAAATTAAAGTTCTTAGCCACCTGAAGCATCCAAACATTGTGCAGTATTATGGTAGTGAAATAGTGAGTAATTCCACTGGCTAATTTAGGTTCCTCCATTTCTTTTCCCTTCTGAACAAGTATGTCTGTAGGTTTCTATGCTCTATATATTTACCAGAGCATCTTTATGAATTTAGTTAACAAATAATTTCGTGTATGCAGGTGGATGATAAATTCTATATATATCTGGAGTATGTTCATCCAGGTTCAATAAATAAATATGTACATGAACATTGTGGAGCCATAACAGAAAGTGTAGTTCGTAATTTTAGTCGCCATATTGTTTCTGGGCTAGCTTACTTGCACAGCATGAAGACAATACACAGGTATGGGAGCATGAGCTGTTTTATATTTTGAAATTAGTGTCAGAATACATTTTAAGCAGTCTTTTGGGAAAAGGTTTGTGGAATTATGTTTCATTTGCTTGGTAGCTGAGAATCTCATATCTCTGTATATCTAGGGATATAAAAGGGGCTAATTTGCTTGTTGATGCATCTGGAGTTGTGAAGCTTGCGGACTTTGGGATGGCAAAACTTGTGAGTACTTGTTTCTTTTCTTTTCTCCAAAATTCTATTGGCTACATGAGTACATGCATATAATTTGTATAATGTGTATGCATTGCATCTGAACTACTGTGCCTTTGGATATCTTTCAGTGTTATCATGAGTTAGTTCCAGTAAGCAGTATGGAATCTGATACGACTGTTGAGTTTGTTCCTCTCTGTTGTTCATGCCCTCTTTATTCCTTTCTGCTTTTTCGTTGATAAAATTTGGTATACTGTTTAGAAATAAAAAGGTTGTCACTTAGTCATGGTATTGGTATCACTGTATGTGGGCAGGAGGGAAAATTTAGAGATGGTTCAAACTTTAAGTGTGAGATTTTACAGCTTACAGATATTTTCTCCTTGTTGACTATCAAATTCAAAATCCATGGTAGTGTGATCTTTTTTGCAAAATAAATTTCTAGTCCTACCATACTTTGTTCCAGCTGTTCTTGAAATCTTTTAATATTCAGTAGGATACAATCTGTCATTCCTTTCATTTAGTTACTCCTGGTATCAGCTTGAATGAAACATCATTTAGATCCTACCTTATTGCATTTGTGATTTGAAGTTGCATGTGAAATCACCATTGTAATTTCCATGAGAGATTCAATTTTCTCTTTTTTATACTGGGCTCATAAAAATGTTTCTACTTGCTCAGCTTACTGGACAAGCAGCTGATCTTTCTCTAAAGGGAAGCCCTTACTGGATGGCTCCTGAGGTATGTTCTTGCTTCATGCGCATGAATACGGTGTGGTGTTTATTTTGTATCTCTTATTCTGACAGAGTATCCTTCTCTGCAGCTCATGCAAGCTGTAATGCATAAGGATTCCAGCTCTGATCTTGCACTTGCTGTTGATATTTGGAGTTTGGGATGTACTATTATTGAAATGTTCACTGGGAAACCTCCTTGGAGCGAGTATGAGGGGGTGTGTACAAGATTTTTCTTAATGTTCTTTTCTTATGTCACAGTGACCTTCAATTTGGTCTACCAAACATAGATGTCAATAAGAAAAAAAATACAAACTGAGGGAATTATGTGGTTTTTTTAGGGAAAAAATTTATAAAATAATACAATCAACTATATCATTTAGAAATGAAATTTTATTACATACACAGATGTGTTTCATTTGTTATCATATGTTCCCAAGAAAACACAGAAGGTTGGGTACTGAATGAGATTTCAAGTCGGCTGTATTTTTATTGAGGTGATGGAAGTCCCGTTACTTGGTAAGGTTTGGTACTGACATAGTGGTGGAGGAAGTGTTAAGGTTACCTTCTCCAGTCGAAATGACCGGAGAAGGATGTAGAGATTATGTAACTTTTTACTGGATTTGATACAGAGTGCTGGGGTATGATTGAGTGATCCTAATGGACTCAAATCTTCCTGTGTTAATTTAAAATTTTAATTTGTCTTCTATTGTGCAGGCTGCAGCCATGTTTAAAGTTATGAGGGATAGCCCATCTATACCTGAAGTATTGTCACCAGACGGCAAGGATTTTTTGCGTTGCTGCTTTCGAAGAAACCCAGCAGAGAGACCGTCAGCAACCATGTTACTGGAACATCGGTGGTTGAAAAACTCTCAGCAGCTCGATGTATCATCTACCATCCAGTCAATCAGTGGGATAAAATTGACTGTAAGCTACCAGTGCCATTCCCACTCTTTTTTTTTATTATTATTTTCCTTTCATTTTCACTTTCAAAATGGATTGTGGTAATTTGGATTATGTATCATATTAATTGGCAGGATATATCCCAAAGTCTAAGAGCTTCTGGAGTCAAATTTGATCATCTGCCAGGATTACCAAGCTCAAGAAGTACTAAAGGAAAGACGACTGCTGACAGGTAACAGTTACCTTCCATGACTTCTTTTCATTTCTAGAACATAGAATTAAGTAAATTCTCAAACGTGTAATATCCTGCTGTTGCATGACTTCTGGCTCCAGCTTTGCGCATTATTCTTTTTCTCCAGCAAAACTGTCCAACGACTTCGTCATGAAACTTCCAACTTAAAAGACAAAATGGCCTCCCATCATTCTACATGTTCAGTTCCTGTGGTTCTTCCTACTCTAGCTCCTCTGCAGTTGGATCTGAGCATACATCACATCAGGTCTTATTCACAAGATCCAGTTTATGCAAATGTGGTGCTAAGATTAACCGTAACTTCAGGTAACACAGTACTGGAAGAGCCTCTGCTTGTTCTTTGGATGGACTAAACTAACAACAAACTGTAAATTAGAAGTCTTGTTGTTCACCCCTGTGCACTCTGGTGGATTTCTGGTGGCCATAGTTTGCTTCAGTAGATTGTTCTTCCCTTTATCATTCTCATCAATGCTTCCTAACGTTTTACGTGCTTGTTCATCTGAAATATAGGCCATGTCAAGGATTTTAGAAGCAGGTTTTGTACACTACTGCATTGAGTTTAGAGCTTCAGCAATCTCAGAAGTTCAATTGTATGTATATTTCCGAAGGTAGTATTCTTGCCTGTATGTAACGTCATTAGATTGTAGGGAAAAAGTTATAACTATTCTTCTACCATGTTGCTGTTAATTTTCCAAGGAAATCTCATGCGACAGAACAATCCTAGTAGCTTCTAATAAGAATTATAATCCACCATAATTTATGTGGTGGTGAGGTTTCATATGTCCAGGAATGTACAATGAGAAATATAGTATAATATACAAGCATATCTTGTAAACTAACTATAGAAACAATCACCTGATATTTCTCCTAGAATATTACCTGCAATCAAGGAGGATCATGTAGTATGCTGCTTTCCTTACCAGCTTCAGCATCAGTGTGATTTTCTTGGGCAGTCCCGAACTGTAAAATCTTGTCGCAAATTTTATATTTTAGCAGCTGGTCTTGAATCTTAGAAATTGTTGTTGGGCAGATTGAGGATCATGTGATATCAGCTTGAACAGATTGCTATTCTGTCAAGCTATATTATCAGCTTTAGTTTAAACAACAAGAAGAGCCTTCATTTGCTACATGTAGATCGATGCTGCAGTTGAGAATTGCTATGTCCAGATCAGACCTCCATGTCAGTGTTTGCTAGTCACAAACTGCTCCCTTCCTTCCAATTGTAAAACTGATATATGTAAAAAATGAACTTGGTATCAATTAACTTTGGAATTTTAAAAAATTTTCAATTAAGAACTTCCATCCATGTTTAGAGCTTTCCATCTATATTTCCATTCAATTTTTTTTTTTTTGTATATGAAAAATGATACTATTTTATAGAATTTAATGGTTTCTATCAATTGATTCTAAAAGAAGCCAATCAAAATAGTTCGAGGGTAAAATTGATATAAAAAATACTTTAGATACAAAATTGATAATACTCCAATAATTTGAGGGTATATTTAACATTTCCCAATAACTCATAAAAATCATGCATTGGTTGACAATCAAGATTGGAAGCAATTATTTCCTTTCCTCGAGGGTCAAACTTTTTTTTTTTTTTCCTGAGCTGTAAAACAAAATAAAAACAAGGAAATGAAGTGCTCAAAAGTTAAAAAGAGACTCTTAATGTCGGAAACAAAGATAAAGGCAAGAGGGTGACGTATTTTTAGGTCCACCATGGCACACAAAAAGTTTAAAGCAAGTCAGGCTCCTTCACATGACGTTGGGTGGTTCAAACATTGACCATTGGAAAGATACGGTGCTCCGTTGATCGGCGAAGATCTGCTGTTATCTCACAAAATACCTCCACCGGTTCAGCACTAATCAAGTAATCAACTTTATCGTCTTCTCTATTGTTTTGTCTTAGAATAACATCAGCCTCATTTCATCTTTTCCACTCTTCTCATCCTGATTTTTCCAGCAACACCTTACACTTAATTAATTAAAAAAATATAATATTTTTTAACCGTGGATGGCATTCGTACAATTCAGGCGACGCGTGTAATATTACCTGGTAGACATAACTGGCATTCCATCATCTCTCTAAATGTGTCATCGTGTCCTCTTTCATTTGAAGTGATATGTGGTAGCTTACGGTGGTTGGATTGTAACAGGTAGTTGTTTGATTTTTTTCTTTTCTCTCTCCTGACAGGTAATGCATACAATTATTCTATTTGTTTCCTACTTTTCGATCTTAGTCTTCATTCTTTCTTTATTTATTTATAGAAGTTTTTATTCTTATTAATTTAGTTCTTTAATTGCAATTTCTTATATGTTTGGTTTTTCATTTTAGACCTCATATTTTTAATTTCTAATGTTATTATTGGCACTTTTGTTGAAGTTTTTTTTTCTTTTATTTTCATCCTCCAATCAAATTTTCTGTTATTTTATTTTTCAGTTTGACTTTTATTCTTTGGAATTTTTTTCATTTTATTAAAGCTATTTTCAATTCAATTAAACCCTTCAATTCAAAATTTTTATCCCTCTAATTAATGTTTCTTTCTTCTCATACTCATTTTTTCAATCCTTTGGTGTAGTTTTTTTTTCTGGTTTCATCTTTTGATATTTAATTTATTGGAAATTCAGCCTCGTACAATTTTATTATTATGTATTAGTTTTTTTAATATTGATTTTGTGATCATTTTCAAGTTTTTTTTTATATAATTTATCCTAATCTCATTAGTTAGGTCATGATTTTTAAATTTTTTTTATATATAATTTTTTTAGTTGTTCTGTTTCTATTTTATTTTTTAATATATTATTTTAATTCATCTATAATATTTTTTTATACAAATAAAGTTTATTTTTTTAAATAAAAAATATTCATTTTTAAGTTATACTGCTGATGTGTTTGACTTTAAGTAATATTTTTTTACATTGGTTTATTCAATCAGTTTTATTTATATTTATCTTTTAAATTATAAGTTTTATAAAGTGTGGATTTATTTTTATAAATAAATTCAGTAAATATAATTGAATATATATCTCATTTTATATAATGAAATATCTTAATTTTACTTGTATAGACTTTTCAATTTATATTTTGATTTTTTCATGTAAAAAAAATATTGAAATAACTAGGTTTTTTTTTTTTTTGAAAAAACAGCGGTTAAATGCTAAATTATCTTATAATTATGTAGCCTCTGTCTCGGTACACTTTAAAATCACCATTCATGGGCCTAACTAGCATTCCAAGCCCAGTCCATATTAAACTTCAAAATCCTGTTATTTTTTATTGCAACTGCAATCTTGCTTAAACCCTAAAACAATCCCTCCTTTTTCACTCTGTCCTGTGAGTCCGGCACTGAGTCAACTCACTAAACCCGAGAACAGCCACGGCGGACACGGTCCAATACAAGCTCGAACAGATGGTCGACGATCTAGAACGTAAAGGCATGTTCACACGGCGAGAAATAGCAGAGATAGTGAAACAAAGAAGAAAATTTGAGTACAGATTGAAGAGGCCAAGTCCTTTAAAGCAAGATTTCTTAGCTTACATTGAATACGTGACTCAACTTGACTCACTTCGTAGATTACGAGAGAAATCAATGGCGCGTGAGCTGGAAAAGCAATGGGATAAGAAGAAGAGGAGAAGCAGAAGGTATGTTTCTGATTTTGCTGGGGTTTCAAGGATTGTTGAGATTTATAGACTTGCTGTTATGAGGTTTAAGGGAGATTTAGAGCTTTGGTTTAGGTATTTGGAGTTTTGTAGGGATAAAAAGAATGGGAAAAAGGTGAGAGCTTTTATTTTGGGTTTTTAATGATGAATCTTCGTCAATGTTTATTGGTTTGCTGAGTGATATTCTATCTGCGTTAATTGGTGGGAATTGTTTTCGTTGATTTGAGTGCTTAGATTTTTATGGTTTCGGCATGATGCTGCTGTTTTTTCTCTGTTCATTTCATTTATGTCGGTAATTATCGTCATTGTGTAGAAGGATGTTTTCATACTTTAGTGAAATCATGTATTTTCTTTTTCATATGTAGGTTTTGGCTAAATTAATTAGGTTTCATCCAAAGTTCCTGGAGTTTGGATTTATGCTGCAGCTTGGGAATTTGATCATAACTTGAATGTTTCAGCTGCTCGTGCACTCACGCAGAATGGTTTGAGGCGTGCCCACATTCAGAGGATCCTTGCGTAGAGTATGTTTGGATGGAATTAATGTACCTTAACAAGTTAAAAGCTCGAAAGGTTGCGCTTGGAGAGGAGAAGGAAAATGTGGTTCATGATTATGATATGTTGCTCGATGAAGAAGAGGAATTGATGATGGATCAAATGCTGGTACTGAGGAGTCGGAAAAGAAAGTCGATTTGTTTCGTGAGAAAGGCTTGAGTATTCTTCAGATAATCTATACCAGAGCTGTTCAAGCTATCCCTTCTAGTTTTGGCTTGAGGAAGAGGTTATTGGAGATGCTAGAAGCAACAGGCTTGATCAATTCGGAAGAAATGCGCAAGGAGATGCTGCTAAGTGACACGAAAAGAGACTTTTTGAGAGAACCAGAATATTGGAACTGGCTTGCAAGACTCGAAATTAATGACTCATTCTAAAAATGTCGGAGATGACTGAAACTCTGGTGCTTTGTCAGTTGCAAAAGGCATTTCAGGTATGATTTTTATGAGCAAGTGAAATTCTGATATTTGACAAGTATTCATCTCTTTGGTTTTAACATAGAAACATAGGATAATGTGCTGAGTAATTTCTCATGAGTCATGATCATGGTTGATTTGCTGTGTGCAGGTATACGAGGAGGCTTTGCAACTTGTGCCTTCTCCGATGATGTTTAATTTTTACACACTATTTTTTATGGATGTTGCTGTTGTTTATTTTTTATCTCATAAAAAATTTAGAAAAAAAACAGAAAAAAATTTTAAAATATAAAAGGATATACATGATGAAAGCTTAAAAAATTACCCAAGTTGGTGGTAAAGGACTAAAATGACAAGTAAAAAAATTGAAAAACCAAATCGTATAAAATTAATAAAATTGGCATCCCAATTCTGATTGACAAAGGATTTTATTGGTGAAAATATTTTTATTTGGGGTAAAAAAATATAAATTTAGAAGGTTAAGAACTCAATGAGAATTTTGAACTGTTTAATTATTTTTATCGAGGATTTAATTACAATGAAAATCAATTTTTGGAATCAATTTAAGTGTTAATTGGAAGAAATTAAAGTTTGGGGACTTAATTGTAGGAATATTGAAGTTTAATGGGCAATTAGGGATTTGATTCAAGAAATCCAAAATTAAGGACTAAACTGAAAAAAGATGTGTGATTATAGGAGTTGAAATTGACCAAATCAGGGATCAAATTGAAAGGAACTAAAATTTTCGTTGTTAATTAAGATTGAAATTGAATAAATTGAAAGCCAATGACTCGTTTGTAAAAGGTGCTCGAATAAATGGATTCAAAAAAGAATTTCTAGGGGTGTAATTGAAAGGATTAAAAGGATTTCAATTCAATTAAAGGTGTGTGTGTCGTAATTAGAAGAAAAGGGACCGAATTGATTTTCAACAAAAATAGATTAAAAGCCCCAATTTTTAGGGTATTAGTAAACAACATGTCATTATGTTTTAATGAAAGAACACAAATGACACGTCGTCTACTAGTTTTCTTCCAACATAAAATGATGATAGACTGACACTTTCTAAGAGTTTATCGTGGAGTTCTAGACTTCTAAATGACATGAGAATTTTTACAAATAGAAAAAGAATATCTCCTCTACAATCTCATTTCCATGAAATTGGACATTTACATATCAATTCTTTCATAGAAGCCTCCATCATCTTATCCCTAATCAATCATCACTATAATTTTACATTTGAATGAATGAATGAATGTGAAGCTATAAACCTTCAAATTGAACAAGGTTGAATCCAAATAAAAGGTGTGCATTTTCTCTACCAACTTCAAGTGGTTTTCGATGACGTTTACATCGGAGTTGCTCCAGTGAAACCTCGAAAGTGATCTACCCAGTCAGTTTTGACCGTGAAATCCATTTCACAGAAACCACCCATTTTTGTGTGTATTCACACTTAAAACCTTCTTAGATGATTCTTATCAATGGCATTAAAACCTTCTTCTAAAGATCAAAAAGCCAGAAATAACTTCTTGCCCTTCAAATCTAGTAAAACCACCAAGGACCCCTAAAATCAAATCACCATTGCAAAATCAGTTTAGTACAAGAGCTTCCAGTTGTTAACTTTTATCTAGAACCCTCTAATTTTGATTAAAGAGCTAAACTTTGATCTATTTTTGATTGAATCCATACAAAAAAACTCTAGAAAACCCTATATATACCCCCTGAAAAAAAAAAAAGACAAGGAAAAGGAAAGAGGAGAGAAATAATGAAAACAACCCTAGTTGTGAAGGTTCACGAGTCTAGTACAAGGATCTTATTAGCTTTGAAAGATTTGAAAATGGAGGCAATTTTTTTTTTCAAAAGTGAGCAAAAAATTAGCAGCTACTATTAAAGGTATAAAATCTCATATAACCTAGCAAATGATGTATATGAGTCAAACCTCTAGCTTTTTATTAGATGTTTAATGATGTTTTTAAATATTTTTTTGGTGTAATGTTGTTTTTGATATTTATATGGATTAATGAAAGAAAACATTGTTTAACTAGTTAATCATGTTTTGAAGTTATTATTAATGTTTTTTTTATATTTATAAAATGTTTAGATGTCAATTTTGTTTTTGAGAAATAAAATGTTTTGGAATCTATCAAAAGGTGTAAAGGTTTGATGTTTTTTTTTTTTTTTTTTTTTGCTAATACATGTAATTACCTTTTTTGTTTTGGATTAAATTAAATCTTTTTGGCTAATAAAATGTTTATAAAAAAAAATTCATAAACAAAGAAATGGGTTTTAATTCGAGAATTTTTTCACAAAAATTTATGAGAAAAAAACTGTTTGTCCGATGTAAATATGTTTCACAGTTGCTTTAAGAAAACAAAATTCTTTTCATGTCAAAGATGCATCGTTCCCTTTGATGTATCGTGATGAAACATCCTGTATTATTTATGAGCATATATCAAATATTTGTTTTATAATAAAAAATTTAAAATCAGATAAATATTGTTCATCGATTGAATTAGAAATCCACAACTTAGCGTGGATAATTAAACTATTTCTAAACTATACATGCCATTGTATATAAATTAAAGATATTGCTGTAAATACAAATATTACACGAATGGTTCCCCTTGAAAATCGTAAAGAACTTGCTGGAACCGGAAGCAGCTTGATAATTAGGAACTGGAACCAGCTTCATCTAGACCCAACCAAGGAGAACAGATCTACACTCTTGCCTGGCCACCTTTGGATTCTCTTACCTGAACATGATTGATAATGCAACTATGTCAACAACAGTGGCAACAGGAAACAGGTAGAAGAACATGATTTCTATCTGCTACCTCAAACTTGTGGCTTCATTCACTCAAGCTTCGACTTTCTAAAGAAGGGATTAGGCAATATATGATCATTAATCGGCATGAATATGTGCCTAGCTAATCCTCTACAAATGCACCCATGGACTGAATACTACAATTGAAAAGGACACCCAAATTCAGCCCCCGAGGCCTAAAGGCTTGCTGGGAGTGAACACCATCAAAGACAGCAGACAGTAAGTTCACAAAAAAAAGAAAAAAGAAAAAAGGGTTGAGTCCTATGAATGACATCTTGTCGCAAATTACTTTTTTTCTGATCCTTGTTGATTAAAGCATCAAAGAGCTTTCAAAACGATCAGGTGGCAACCGACGATATATTATCATGTGTTTCCTAGGATTTCAATCGTGCCATTACTAGCTACCACAGATGATGGATGGACAAATTAACTAGATACTGGTGGTCAAAGTTCATTATTTTGTTACTTCGATACAAATTAAATTGAAAAGCTCGTTCATTTTTAAGTTATATGAATCATTATTATTTTCTTTTTTGGAGAATGAAAGGGGTTCTTGAAGCGTTTTGACGTTTGTGAAATCATGGCAACATTGCTCCATAACAGGCACTCTCGTGACTAGGATTCTAGAATATTGGTGGCGAATTCCACTGCATGCACAATGTATAGCAGGAATTCCAACAAAACATGGGCTATTGGCCATAACATAATTATGTAACTAGCTCAGCATTCAAGAACGAAATCAAACTCATGCCATAAGTCGATTACTTTGATTCCGAGATCAAGAAAGCATAATGTATATATGAAATCTAGAATTTTTAGATATGAAGAAAATGAGTTAGAGAGGAGAAGTGTCTCCCCCGGAAGTTTCTATATATGCAAAAGGCTTTATATTTTAGTAGAATAAAGCTTGAGAAATGAGAACTCAATTTGTTTGGCCTATTTGTGGTGAATCAAGTTAGCAGCCTGCCACCATCTCCCACTCGCTTCTATGTTTATCATTCATCAGCTCTCTTAATTTCCTTTTTCGAGGTGATTCATGCTTTCTTTATCCTAACCATAGCCACTTGCATAGCATGAACCTACCATACAGTACAAGTTGGTCTGCGACGGATCCATTTCACCAGCCCCCATTATGCAGCATGCATGAAACCCACTATTACATTTAACGCACTTTCGGCAAATGAAAATACCATTGCTGACAGGAAACCATTCTAGGTTTAGACTTATCTCACTAATAGAAGTATCTAATCCTAAAAGAGCTACAACTGCTCTATGAACTTCAGCTATTTCTTCACACGTGAAGATTCAAGTCAAATTTGAGAGTATAAACAAACATTATTCTTTTATCTAGATGGAATGCATCATTCTACCACTTGGAGAAAATATTAATTGTTTCCTTGGACTTATCTCACTGATGAAACTATATATCTACGCCTAAAAGAACAACATCATCTTTTCAAGTGCTGTTTCTTCTTCACAATCAGATATTTAAGTCAAACACGAGAGTGGAAAGCACTATTATATTTCTTCCATTTTTTCTTAGATGGGATACCTCATTTACCACTTTTGCAGATTAATCTTTCATCAAGTGGGTCTTTGCGTGTCCTTGCCCCCATTATCAAGAAGAATTTGGGATAGTACCAAACTCATTGAGAGGGACATCTGCAGCCTATGTTGTTTTTGTGTATAAATTGGTCCTATGTGCCACTGCTTTGTCACACAATACTGGTTTAGCTTTTAGACAACCTGTTCACGGTCAAGATATGGAGCACAACTCCTTTAAACTTCACCTTGTTCACTTGCTTTGCCTTCTGCTGTTGTGTCCTCTGGTGTCATGCCAGCTTAATTATAAATTCTATGACTACACATGTCCTAACCTCACAAAAATTGTTCGATCCGGTGTTTGGTCTGCTATGACAAATGATTCTAGGATGGCAGCTTCTCTGTTGAGGCTTCACTTTCATGATTGTTTCGTTAATGTAATCACTAAAAAAATAAAGTCTTCTGTTTCCAATATTATAGGATAATACTAGAGCAAAGTCCTCTGCCTCCATTCATATGGAGATTACTGAATCTGTAAACCTTTGCTACTAAGGCTGACTTCAATTTTTTGTCTTTTGATTTCTTGTTTCTTCATTTCTATCAACAGGGATGTGATGGGTCTTTGTTACTTGATGGAGGAGAGAAAAATGCATTTCCTAATCGAAACTCGACTAGAGGTTTTGAAGTCATTGATGACATTAAAGCCAATTTGGAGAGAGCATGCCCAGCCACAGTTTCTTGTACTGATATACTGACTCTTGCGGCAAGAGAGGCAGTTTATCTTGTAAGAAATTTGGACTCTTAATTACTTTGTATTCTGCATAAAGATCATCCTGCTTGCATTCTAATAGTTGTTGATTCTTTATTTTTATTTTTTTTAGTCTGGAGGCCCATATTGGTTTCTACCCTTGGGCCGCCGAGATGGCCTGACAGCAAGTGAGAGTGATGCTAATGAGCAGCTCCCAGGATTTTCTGAACCGTTAGAGAACATCACTGCAAAATTTACCTCAAAGGGTCTTGAACTAAAGGATGTGGTTGTGCTCTCAGGTTTGCCCCCTCCATCATATTTTCTATAAAATCACTAGTCTTCCACTGAAAAGAAGTGAGAGGAAAAATATGAAGATTTTTCTTGATCAAATTATTGTGATTACTTGTATATCTAAATTTGAACAAACATCAATCTCTAAATCTAAATAATAATTACAGGTGCACATACAATTGGATTTGCTCAGTGCTTCACATTTAAGTCTAGACTTTTTGACTTTGGAGGCTCTGGTGAACCAGATCCACTTCTTGATACATCACTTCTAACAAGTTTGCAAAGTACGTGCCCAAATCAAGATGATTCTGACACAAAATTGGCTCCATTGGATTCTGCTAGTTCCAGCAAGTTTGATAACTTGTATTACAAGCTTCTTTTGAACAATTCTGGGCTTCTCCAATCAGACCAAGCTCTCATGGGGGATAATACAACCGCTTCATTGGTCCTTAACTATAGCAAGTTCCCTTATTTGTTTTCCAAGGATTTCGGAGCATCAATGGTCAAGATGGCCAACATTGGTGTCCTTACAGGACAAAATGGGGAGATCAGGAAAAATTGTAGGTTGGTGAACTAGAAGCCTGGTGTTTCCACAATATGTACATCAGGTTTATACAATCCTGTACCTGTAAGAATTTAAAATCTAGTTCTGTAACCAAACTGCAAGCAACATAAATTTGATGCTTGATTATGAGGTGCCTTGAAAAAGTCCTATAATGAGCACCAAAATAATTTGCAAACGTCGTCACCACCGCAGTAGTAATGATAATCGTTAGCTCTGTACTGTTTTTAAGCTTTGATTCTGACATTATTCATCTCTAGTTCTAAATTCTAACTTCTAACCAGTAGTTGCTCACCAGCATGAAATGAACATAATCATAAAGACTTATGGTTAGTTTTCAACACATTTACAATTAGTATTTGACTCCAACAAAAAAATAAAAATGGAAACATATGTAGCCCATGCAATTTTTTCTTCCAACCAAAAAGAGAAAAAAGCATTGAAGACGCGCGGGAAAAGAAGAAGAAGAAGCTATTACCACTTTGCAGAGCATTCACAAGGCTTTCTTTTGCAATAAACAAATTGTCAGCACCATTGTATACTCTATTTATATAGCTTGATGGCATATCATGCTGGTAATTTTTTTTAGATAACAATTGTTTAGTTTAAAATTAATTTGTTAAATTATATATATAATCATTACAAAATAAAAGTATCATAATTAAAAATTAAATAGCATGCAAGTTTATAAATTAGAGTAAAGTACTTGAATTTAAAACTAAATTAAAACAACTTTCTAGCATGTATACTAAGACATGTAAAATAAATTATTATACTTCAAACAAAAGATATTAAATTAAAATTAGTGTAAATACAAGGCACTTACTTGTTGAAGATATTTGGATGAAGAAATAAAGATATTGTTATCCAAAATTAGACTCTTTATTCTTAAAACTAAAGTGTTTATCACTCGATTAGTGCAAACAATTTACTTGCAAATAGTTCTTTAGGATTTCAACGATTTAACTTTTAAATGATACATTTTCTTTGAAACTCCATGAACCAAAAGAATAATATAACTCAAAATCTTTCTATAGAGTTTTAGAACCTAAGTTCTAGAATAAAACAAAAGCAAAAAAAATAGAACATCTCTCCTTCAACATCTTTTGACACTAACTTTAAGAGTTTTAGAACCTTAGTTCTAGAACAAAATAAAAAAACAAAAAAACAGAACATATCTCCTTCAACCTCTTTTTACACTAACTTTTAGAATCAAAATTTAAGCAAAATTAATTATAATAATTACTAGAATTAATTAGCTTTAATTATCCATCATAAAAAAATCCATTAAAAATAAAATTGTTCAAATGAAGAAAGATAAATTTTACAACAAACTTAAATTTTGAACCTGAACTCGAGCGACCATGTGTAACTTAAATTCAAAGTTCACTTAGCTTAGAGCCTCTCTTTTTAAAAGACTTTAATGCCTTACAAGGCTAATGATAACTCTTAACTTTTTATTGTACAAGTTACAAGAAAATCTTATAATCTTTCAATGCGAGCTTGAGGGTTCTTAAATTTATCAAATATATCAGCTAAAATAGATCTCATTTGGAGGACTTATGTTTTGCATGGGTTTAAATACTCTGGTCAATCACATGAACCTTTTTTTAATGGTTAATTGCTTCATCTTGTTGATCAAGTAAGCTCCTTTTATTTCATCCTAGTAGATCGATGTCTTGTCTTCTATATATGATCAATCATATTATTCACTATCAATTTTAATTTATCTTAACTATTTATATTTGATTATTATGTAGATGTTTATTTTTATATAAACAATGTTCTCTATATTTCTTTATTTTTCAATGCAGGAATAAAACCCCATCAAATTAAAACAAAAGTTAAACGAGATTAATGTTTTATTATGCAAACGCTCATATTTTATTGTGGATTCACATAGTAAAATTACCATATAGACCTTGCCAAGAAAACCAACTAACATGACCTAAAGGGCAATTCGGTATTTTCAATGGGACACATTAGTTATTATCGAATTGAACAAGGTTAATTCAATTTTCACAAGTTTTTTATTGCATAGTAGAATTATTAAACAACCCTTAAAAGCAAAAAAAAAAAACATTTACCTTAGGTTAAGGGGCTTTTTGACTTTTCAATATTTTTTTCATAATATAATGGCTTAAATGCCCCTTAAAATTAAAACTTATTGGCTTTGCTTATAGGAGTGTTTTCATCATTTCATTTTAGATTTTTATAATTTTTATGTGGGATCAGAGGTAATTGTGTTTTTAAATATATAAAAAATATAATTTAAATAAAGAAAAATGGTTGGTGCCACCGACGCCCTTTTGGTGGCACGTGCAACGCCGTCTAGCTTTCCATTGTCGTTTTTTAGGGAGGTATTGAACACGTCTTGACACGTGACTCTGGACAAGCAGTAGTTAAGCTATAGCGATGCATTTTTCCCCTTTTCTATTTTCTATCTCCCTTTCTAAAAGAAAACGTTGGGATTGCAAAAAATCAACAAAGTCTGCTTATTTATTCAATGGATAAAATTGTATCCTCATTCTTTTTATTGCAATATATTTTGTTTTGAATTTTTTATTAAATTTATTTTATTTTTCAATTTCATCCATTGACATTTGATTTTTATATTAAATTTAGTCTTTATTTTTTTTATTGTTATTTGTTTTTTCTTATCGTTTTTTAATTGAAATTATTTTTCAATTTCATCTCTCATAATTTGATTTCATTTTCTTTTTGTATCAAATTTGGTCCTCATTCTTTTCATTATTTTTTTTCTTTTTGATCCATTTTTGTTGTTGAATTTGTTTTTTTTTCAATTTTTATCTCTAATTATTTTGGTTGGTTGGGAATTTTACATTGCTATTTTTTTCAGGTTTGGCTTTTATGGTGTAAGCTGGCCTCATAATTCGTGTCACGGGTTCAAAAGATTATACCATGTTGGGTTTGGTCTTTCTTGGGTCCTTTTCTAATTTTTTTTTTATTTCACCCCTCAATATTAGGTTGGTTGAAGATTGACATTCTTTATTTTTTTTAACTTTCTTTTCTTTTGAGTCATGTCGATCTCATGTTTAGGATCATGGATTCGGCGGGCTCATAAAAGGTTGACTCGGGTCTTTTTTTTTCATTCATTTTTTTTTCAATTTTCCCTTCGATATTAGGTTGGTTTGAGAATTGATCTTCATGATTTTATTCAATTTACTTTCCATGGGGTTATCCTGATTTCACGAATAGGTTACGGATTCAACATGTTGGCTTGCATAGACTTGGGTCAATTTCTTTTTTTAAAAAAATTATTTTCTTTTTAATTTTATCATTCAATTTTTTATTTGCTGATAAATAATATTCAAATATTTTTCATTTTTCTTTCTATGTGATTACCCCATTCTCATTTAATTTTTATTTTGTTAACAAATGAGATCTTTGAGACTTTTTAAGAATATTGTAAAGATATATCTTTATAATATTGACAAGCATTTATCTTTGGCATTGAATCATTGTTGATTTTTTTTCACTATATTTGTTATCGATATCTTTTTTTTGTAATCATATTATTAAATTAGTCAAACTTATTAAACCTAATTTAGTTAATGACTAGAATCTCATATTTGTTTTTGCTTTTTTAAAGAATTTTTACATTATCTTTGCATTTTTTTTATTGGAAAAAAAATAAGTCAGTCTATGACATAGCATGGGTCACCTATCTAATTTATACTAAAATTGATAAATCGAATCGAACAACTATGACATAGAAAATGACATTGTTCATCTTTGTTATGCCAATTGTTTTAGCCAACCACTTTAATTTAAAACCATGTTTATCATTCTTTAACATACAAAGTTTAATTAATTCACTATTTTTATTTTTCTATTTTTATATCTTTTAGTTTTTTTTATTAAAACATAGTTTTTTT
>Ga0325405_1002407_pt1 | contig 19228 bp, 19 predicted proteins | sample PopdelMetagenome_21_FD_205663 | JGI IMG/M metagenome (GOLD analysis project Ga0325405, IMG submission 205663) | Populus deltoides microbial communities from Bellville, Georgia, United States - Xylem-Control-R2 | ecosystem: Host-associated > Plants > Phyllosphere > Stem > Wood/Secondary xylem...
GGTCAAAATGTATAGTGAAGGATTGCATGGTACCTCCATTGTGCATGCTCTGAAGCATAAAGTAGGAGGCTAGGTCTAGGGTGCAATCAGTTCAAAGAGTACGCAATCCATAAGATTCAAATAAACAAGACAATTAGTTGCTCGTAAGAAGACTCTTACTTGTGTGCTTTCGAATAGTCTTGATCATCGTCGCTTGTTGTATTGTTTATGATTTTTCCAAAATATTAGACTTTCATTATACATGTAATTGTTCACCATTGGATAATGGTTCTGGACACAGACGGAGAGAAATATGATTTCTGGTGAATCTAAAAAAGGCCACCAATACAGCCCTGAGTTGTCCCTGCTGCTCCGTCAGATGACACTGGTGGAGTGAAAATCCATGTCAGATTGTATCTGAAATGGGCATGTAAATGAAGAGTTAATGGAACTCATAGGGAGGATTGTTTTAAATTATTAATATTCTTTGTTGAGTATCAGTATTTTTGCCCATTTAGCATGTTTTGTTGTGGCAAAATACAAGGATATAGCCTGGTTACTTTCATATTTTTCACACGGCGTTGTTTCTTTCCACGGAGGTGATCAGTGACCAAACTAGTAGGAAGAGAACGTTTTCAGGAATTTTAATCCTTTTTATATGCACAACATTCCAACAACTACAACTTCATCCCTCAGGTAACTTGGTGACTGGAAAACATTATTGCTGCACTGCCTGGCTATCCATATCTGGTGTTTGTGCGTGACCAAGCTGGACAAAATACAAGGCCCTGTTCTTTCTGCCCTTAAAAGAAAAATATAATAAGATAATATTTTTTATTTTTAAAATTTATTTTTATCAACCTATCAAAACAATAATGTGAAAACTTTAAAACAAAAAAAACTATAATTTCACTCTTAATCAAGCACTGAATGTTTGAGATTGAAATGCAAAATATTTTTTAAAAAATATTTTTCACTTTAAAATATATTAAATTACATTAAACTTATTAAAAAAACAACAAAATACATTAGAGGCAAACCTGTTACATAAGTTAAATTCAAACACCTAATAACATATGTTTTTTAAAGACAAATAATCTTTAAAAAAGCACCTAGACACTAAAAACTATCGCACTACCATACACAGTACTGTAGATTGAGACCATTACATGTCGACTATTCCTTTATAAAAGACTTCACCATGCTAGGTCATGTGGAAGAGTTTAAGCTTTAAAGGACAGGAATCTTCAAGCAAACATCAGGCTAAATGACATTTGATATATCCTTGATGCTTAAAAATGCACCAGGGCAAGCAAGCAGTCGTACAGAACACCAACCAACCAAGAAAACAATTCATATAATAAATCCATCAAGAAAGAAACGCATGTCCAAGAGACAATTTCCAAATTAGCGCAACCTATCAATTCAACTGCTAGTTTCACCGAATACATATCCATGATTTAATTTAACACCCTCAAAACAATTTTTGTTTCCAGCAAAAATGGTGTGCTTAACGGCAGGTCTTTTGAGTTTCTAATGACTCAGAATTTTTGCTACTTGCTAGGGTTTTGAAGGCAGATTTTGACATAATATGTTTATCCGGGTACAAGGAGATATTGACATCGATTATTAAATAAACCACACAATTTTGTTAAAAAATTATCATCTTCAACATAAAACATTTGGCACTAAAATAAACCCACAAAACTTTCAGACTTGGCAAAACCCTCAAACCAACTATTGATACAACAACAATCAACACTTCTAGCAAGCAAACAGAGAAGAAAATAACAAGCACACGATAACGGTAATCCAAAATTAACAATTATATTAAAAACATTTAAACATTCCATTATCTAAAATCCAAAAATCGTTCGAGCCCAAAACAAGGTCTTAAAATCATAATAGCAAACTACAAATAAAAAACTTGTGCAAAAGAAGACCTCTTCGAAACTAAATCTCTTAATCGAACAAGCTGAAGCCCATATCCTGCAACAAAGACAGCAATAAAACATTCCCTTCAGTAAAAAACAGGCAACTTTAAAACGAACACAACAAGCCAGGAAAATGTATAGCAACAAAGAAAAAGATCGCTTACATCATCAGACTCCTCTTTCTCTTCAACCTTCTCCTCTTTCTTAGCCTCAGCAGCAGGAGCAGCACCACCAGCAGCAGGAGCAGCACCGGCAGAAACAGCAACACCACCACCGGAAGGAACGGAAGCCAACTTTTCCCTGCCGGAAGCAATCAGCTCAGTGATGTCCTTTCCTTTCACACTGGACAACAGCAACTCGATCCTGTCATCGTCAGCATCAGCGCCAACTGCAAATCCGAAAAAAAGAAACAAAATCAATTTATTAAAATACAAGAATCTGAAAACAGAAAAATGAAAACATAATGTGAAGAAGGAAGGAAGAAAGTACCAGATCCGAGGATGTTTTTCAAATCCTCGGCGGTAGGGCAGGTGTTGCCACCGAGAACGGCGAGCAAGTAAGTGGCGACAACCTTCATTTTAGTTTGGAAGAGGCGCTGGGAGAAACTAGCAATAGAGGCTGCTACTACCTAGGGTTTTGGAGACAGACGGTAGAAATAGATACAAGTATATATGTTTATATCTAGGGCTTGTCAAGGGTGAGAATGTGTGATTAAATCTTGTCCGTTCATTGTTTGTTTTGCCGATTATGTCCCTGGTTTTGTTATTCCTATGTTTGGTTGCAGGAGGAGGAACGTACATATCATGGTTTAGGTAATCACCGTGTACAATTCAAGGATAAGGACCGTCTGGCTGGGCATGGCTATTGAGGGAGTATTTTTTTTTTTTTCAAATTATTTTTTAAAAAAATATTTCATTTTTTTTTCATAATTTAATATAAAATTATTGTTTATGTCGACCAGTACCTAAATAACAAAACATGCTGAGAGTATTTATATCTGTATAAATTTTATGCAAACGGCGAAGTACTAATCTCTGTATTTTTCATTGTAAGAATATTATATATTTTTTTACTATTAAATTATTAAATATTAAATGTTTTTTATATGGTGAATATTAAACTGTACAGCACCAAACACAGTATAAGCATTAAGTGTTTTTGAAAAAAAATTATTTTTTATGTTTTAAATTAATATTTTTAGATATTTTTAAATTATTTTGATATATTAATGTTAAAAATAATTTTTTAAAATAAAAAAAATTATTTTAATATATTTCCAAGAAAAAATATTTTAAAAAATAACTGAGAAAACAAATGTATTGGATCCTGTAGTAAATTGTCATATAAACTTTCATGACAAATTGCATGTTTAGTATGCTAGCCATTGTCGAGAACAAAGCTGACCTAATCCCTTCTGATGTCCATATCACCTCCACATGAATCACACCGTTTTCTTTTACAACCAATTGTTCTTTTATAGTTGTTACTATTATTATTATAACCATCGATTGGTGTGGTCTAGCAGCAAGTGAGGCGAGTGAGCAAGTCACCAGAAAAACCATCTTCTGGTTGTTGAACTTGGAGCCCGTTCATCGTTTTTCACTTCGTTCTTTCTATTCTCGATGCCCTGCGTTAAGGATTCTAACCTTTTTCTGCATAAAACAGTAAAGAGAAGTCAGACTTTGGTAGTAGGTGAGTAGAAATTGGCTTCTCATGCAAATAGGCAACTCCAAGTAATTGACTAGGGAAAAATGGCGACAGGTTAAGTTATCAATTGCACAGCTAACAATTTTAATGAAACTTAAACCACTTAAACTTTCTGTTATTGATGCAGCGCATTAAACGAAATAACGAATTTGTTTATCCTTGCTTCTTTGGAGACAAAGAAATTCATCTAATGGTTTCCGGTGGAAACAAGATTCACTTTTTATATCTTATCTCAACAATGATCTGAAAGCATAAATTCTCTCTCCAATGCTTGAGCACTTGACCACCAAATCCAAAAATATAATTTTGACATTTCGTAAGAGGGTACAAACATTACTTGGTATCTGTTAGACGACCATGCAAGCTCCATCTCTGGCGAAATCCTTCAATGCCTTCAATTCCACTTGCAAGAATCAAGCGCCTATTGGGAACGGTTAAGACACATAAGTGATCTCCAAAGATGAGTAATGATTCCATATAAGAAACCAAATATGAGAAACATACATGACAAGTATATTGTAGTTGCAATACACATGGATGATATTAATTATAACACCTATACAACCAAATTGTACTGACATGATAGTGTAGTCATGCCCTTATTAAGAAAACTTTCACAGGCATTGATGACCCCACTTTGCGCTCACCAAAGATGTAACCTGTCTAAACAACCACTCAACATAACCATCAATCCAGATTATACCTCTCCAAAGACGTAACTTCTGATTCAAGCTGAGCAGCTCTTTCCTTCGCTTCATCTAAAGGCATTGATGACCCCAATTTGCACTCACTGTCTTGTAGGCGTTGCCTTAGTTCCTTATCCTGCAACTCAAGTTTTCAAACAAACATCAAAATGTTGATATCAACCGACCTTCAAAAATCTGCATTTTACAAATTATATGACATCCAAGAAAGAGTACATCTAATAGAAACAGAAGTGAAAAGACAGTCAATCTCACCCTCCTTTCAGCACAGTGTCGATACAAAGCAAGCTCATCTTGACAGAAAGGCTCAATATCATTGATCTGCAAGCCTACAACATAAAGCAGGAAGATTTAGTTACAAATGAAGTTATTTTCCCCATTCCCCATCTGTATGGCATTAAGTTTGCCTCCAACACAACAAAAAGATGGTTGATGTATCACCCAACAACAGAAAGTCTTATATTACAGCTAAACTTGATTATACACGAAAGAAAATAGGTAAGGGTGAGGGACGTCTATCCAACAGTCAGTCTGTGGAGCTACCGCATAGAACCAGAACAGACCCAGAGAAGTTGAGTACTACATATGCATAGGCTTACAAAGACCTTTAATACCACTAACTTTAGTCATCTTATAAAATCAAGTAGTCATGCTTACAGCTGTTTTGTACAAAGACTCTGGTCAGATGCCATTAATGAGCACAGAACAATTTGGCAAAACAAAACTTAGATTGACTGGAAGGAAATGAAAACTTACATAAGAATAGGTTCCTTAAAATCCCATCACACAAATCAACACCTTCAAGAACATGAGAGGCAATTTCTGGTGGGATGATTGGGGATGGTGGTCCCATCATTAGATCATCTCCAACCAAGATAGTTTCATCCATGGTTGGCTGTGCATCGACTGAAGACCACAAGAGATTGCAACAAATTGAGAATATATATCAGTTTAAAGTTTGTTAAATATTTATTCTTAATATGAAAAAGGAATGCGATGAAGCATGACTTAGGTAGCAATTTGCAGTTAACTTCATAGTTGGAAGAAGGAAATCATTATGAACAAACCAGTAACTCCAAAACCCTTAATGACCAAATTGGAAATCTTTTATATATGCTGAAATGAATGTAACTTAAAACATATGCTTGCATGCAAGATGCAGGCATCACGTGTGCATGCAAGTGCGAATTTAAACAGATTAATGATTTGACAGTTTTTAAACATTCCACTTGAGTTAGAAAGTCATATTTTTAAAAATCAACTGGCAGACTCCATGCCAATTCTTGTATACTGGAAGAAAGAAAACTTCACCTCAATAAAGTTCCTACTTGTTTGAAGAGATTTGGCCCTCATATATAGTTTTTACTGATTATTACTATGTCCCTGATAGATCCTTTGACACTATATCAACACTGAGACTTTCTCCCAATATTAGCGAGTTGATTTTTTTTATCATGAACAGAGCCATAACGCCATTAACTTGCTTATTTTTTTCAATTGCTCTATCTGAATAGTTCAACATCAAGATTACTTCTATAGAATCTAAAACTAAATTTACTTGGCTCACAGCATATTCCAACAAAATTCCCAAACAAAGTTGCTGTTCAATTATCACTTTGAAATCTGTTTCTTTTCCTTGTTTTTGAGACTACAGACATGACCAGTTTCTACTTCTCAGAAGCAAGACTGGTAATTTCAGACCTCCAAAGTCTTAGAGATCTTAGACTTAGGAGACTGGCAACACAGAAGCTAGAACCCATATCTTCACATCCAATCTACCGAAGAGAAAAAAGATGAAAAATCATAAAAACATTTCTTCATACATAGATTCATCACACAGAAAAGAGGAAAAACAAAACAAAAGGAGGCAGGAGAGCTCACGTACCATCCATGATTGCTTTTGAGTAAACTCTTTTGTCTTCAACCACCAAAAAAATAAATATGTTCAATCAAGTATCAATACCTGTAAACTACAAGAAAGAACAAAAACAAGAAAAGAATTAACAAGTCACAAGAGAAAAAATGCCCCAAAACCGCAGAGCAAACTCTACCAAGCTACATAGGCGGTTAATAAATCAAAATTTCAAGAACGGATTTCCTCTTTTACATCAAAAAACAAGATAAGAATGATCAACATGTAAATGGGGTGCGTAGATTGAAAGACAACCTCATTGCGGCATTTCATCAAACAGTTGCAGTGCAAAACACTAAGTGATAAATTTTATTCAACTACGGCCATGTCGGGCTCATTTTCAGTGTTTTGAAAGCCATGAAATCCATATTATCCATTTCAAGTTAAAATGAAACTCATTTTTATGGACTTACGGTCAAGTAGGGCTGAGGCAAAGATGGAGCACATACAGGTTCTGTCAGTGATTGATTTTACGAACGGAAAAAATTGAGACGAAAAAAAGAAATCTGAGATATAAATGGGCCACAGATAAAAATAGGCCCAATCAATTATACTGGCTCAATATACAAATCCAGTTCGAAGCTCTAAGAGCCATAAATGGGCATTAAGCCCATAATTGTTAATACGGCCACCCAAAAACATTTTTCATTTTTGTTTTTTTGAAAATAACTCCATTGATTATCAAACATGATGAGCGGATCTTACTCTTGGTCTAATTTCATTTTAAATCAATTTAAGAGTAGATTTAGTTGACACGATTATCCTAGCAAACTTTAAAAATACCTGACTATATTAATTCTAATAATTTTAAAAAAATATTATTCAAAATAACATCATTTTATTAAAAAAAATAAAAATAAAATATCATTATTTTTTATACAGAACATTAATTTAAGACAATCTAAAAATAGAAACTAAAAATTAATTTTTTTAAAAAAATACAATTAAGCCAGAATAATGCCACCAAAAATTATAAGCAGTCACCAAAAATATAGGATGAAAAGGGGTTAATTGCAACCTTTAATAAACTGTCACCAAAAATTATAAATTAAAATACCTTGCCCAAGAATTTATTTATTTATTTTTTGCTAATCTCTTTTCAGCAGCAGAACAAAGCCAGCCTAGTAAAATATTTTTATGCAAAGTTGATAAGATCCTGATCAAAATAATAATATTATTGATGACGCAAAGTTGAACGTTTTAAATATTCTGTATTATTTCAATTCTATTAAAATATACAGAAATCATAAATATTACATGATGAAACCTTGGAATGTTACAGAATTCACATTGATACACAAAATGATCACAGCACTTTCAAAACACAAGTGACGGAAACATGCATGCAAAATTCATATACGCCTATACTCATCCCCGCAGTCGCCAATCACTTTTAACAGATCCTTCCCTTTTTTGGAAACTTCCTGTATGCTGTTCATATCCTCCTCGTCGAGGACCAGTGAAAACACAGCATTGGCGTCATTGATGTGTTCAGCCAAACCAAGTCGAACACCTATCATGGATCCTGCCACTGCTGGCTGTAGTTATACAAGACATGCCAGAAGAAAAATCCTTGGTCAGCGAGAAATTCTACCATCAAAGAGAAATGAACATTTAGGAAGTGCTGATATATACCTGATCTAATATGTACTTCACCGCTACAGTTGGAATGGAGACACCGTGTTTAGAGGCTATCTTATTAAGTGTCCGCAGCAGACTTTGGAACAGACTCCATCCTCCCCAAGCATCAACCATCTGTCATGTATATTGCAGAATTTTATGACACGAATCTAAGCATACTATTACAGTGGTAAACATCCAAAGCTTTAAATCTCTCTCCCTCTCATGCATCCTAGGGTTGCAATGTAAATAATTTTGGAGAACTCTTATCTGAAAAAAGAGAGGGTAGATGATGAAAAAATCACAAATCCAAGACTTTTGTTCCTCAAATTGTGACCAACTTCCAAAGAGAAGTAAATCCGACATTTTAGTAAACTCGCTAAACAAAAGCCAACAGTTTCCTTATTAAAAATAAAGCCAGTATTCAATGGAGTTCTTATCTCTTACCCTTTTGTACTTCTGCAAGGAAGGAGTATTTAATGGTGGGGCAGAAAAAGGAATGGATAAGTTAGTGTCAAGGAATTTCTCAGATAACAGTCCACCCATTACCGTCCCATACCTGCATTCATTAATTATCCACGGAATGCTCAATTGTACAGTAGATAATGTAAATTCTGTTAGCAAGCCAAAAGGCTAATACAGAATATTATTTGTGCAATCATATTTCTATGAGCGTGCAATGAAAGAGGGACAAACAGACGTGATAAGTTTAACTCCAGTAAGCTGACAAAGCTCTGCCATTTTTTGTTGAGGACGCATGTCCACAAGTGAATGTTGCACCTGATGGAATCACAATATACTAGTTTACATGAGCTACAAGCTACATTAAGAGACGGGAGTGACAAAAACAAGAAATTGTTTGATAATACCTGATTGCTGACAACAGGAATTCCATTTTCTAAAATTATTTGTAATCTCTCTGTGTCGAAATTTGTCAAAGCAACAGTCTTAATTTTACCTGCATGCAACTTGCTGAAGTAATGCAATCAAATCAAAGATATATGGACTCACGTGCCCATAAGAATGAAAGATAAATAATTTAGCCTTCTTTGAATTGCCAAAATAAATAATTCTAACCTTCTTCCTTCAGGTCATTCAAGTGTTTAAGGGCATCAAGGTAGCCAGGATTAGAATAGTCCCACCTATTCAAGATAAAAAAGAAAATAGAAAAGCACAAACCATTAGTTTCAGAAAAATTCATCAATATCTAACAGGTATCAATAGAAAGTGCTGATGTTGAATATCCAAAATCTAGAGAAATGTTGTCCAAATACAATGGAAACAAAAGAACAATACCAATGAAACTGAAGCATGTCCAAGGATGACACATCCATCCTCTTCCTTGAAATGTCAATGTTCTGCCTGACATAACTACCAGTCATTTTAACGGGTGGTGGAACCCATTTTGTAAGGCTGCATTGCATAATATACGGAGGTAAGCATTAACTCCACAGTTCCCTTCCTTTATTCTAGAGGTGAACATAAATTCTACAATATCCTTCCTATGTTATAATACATGCCAATTAACAAAGTGGTTATGACTCACCCTCTAACCCTATCCAGGACTTCTGGTGGACGCTCTCTGCGAAGTCGGTTGATAAAAATGCCATACAGATCTTCAGCAGGCCCATCTGCAGAGTTATAAGAACTGAAACAATGAGGGACCCAATTCTTGGATGCAAATATTAAAAATAATAGACTGCCAATATCATCATTATACAGTACGACAATGTATGTATATCTATAAAACATTTCTGTTTATCCAATTCATAAGCAGTAAAGTTGCTGCTGACTCAAGCCAATTAAATAACAACTTATTTCTAAGTCTGAGCATCAATTGTAATCTTTGCAACACACAAAAAAACAGTATTGGAAGACTAGCTACTTCTTTATAAGCTCATTACATATATCAGCCATATCAAAAGTAGTCAATCCAGCATCAGCATATTTGAGCATAGCATCAACAGCGTTGTCACGATCAATCTTGCCCCAACCACCACTTGTTTGCCACATCCCATTAACAACCCTACACATATCTAATGAGTCTTTTCCATTCTTCACCACCACAATTCTCCTGTTATCCTCCTCAGTCAACACACATTGCAATGGTTTCAAACTGGTTACTTTTCTTACATCACCAAATCTTCTACTTTCCAGTTTCATTCCATTAAAGCTGAAGCTGCTAAATGGTTGGTATAAAAGCTCTGCCATTTTCAATTGCAAAAAAGCCTAATATGCAAAGAGACTAAAAAGATTACAAAAGGGTTTTTTGTTTTTGCTTCTTTAAACCCCATAACTACGTTCCTTCCCTTCCAGTAGTTTTCTTTCATCTTATCTGCTTCCTTGTCTTAGCTTCCACCATTGATTCTATAGAAAGGTCTTTGCAATTATAAGAGGAAGTGGGGGCATTTTGGCCAAAGCATGTCATTTAAACGGTTACATTGTTACAAATAGAAAGAAAAAAGTGGCGAATGCGCAAATACCCATAGGGACACTGCTGCAACAAACAAAGTAAACTAAGAAAGCCGACGTGGCAAGCAAACGGGCCAGGACTTTCCAAGCCAATGAGAACGCACCACGTAAACATAAAAAAAAAACCCACAAAAAAAGGGTAAGGGTTTTGAATAATTTACAGTGATCGGCCATGTCGAAGGTGGAGAGACCAGCGTCAGCGTAGCGAAGCATTGCCTCGACGGCGTCGTCTCGGTCGATTCGGCCCCAACCGCCGCTAGTCTGCCACATACCGTTAAGGACTCTGCATATGTCAAGCGAGTCGTTCCCATTCTTCACCGTGATTCGATGAGCCCCGGCGTCAGTTGTGGTTGTTGTTGTCGTCGGCGCGCAGCACCTGACTGAATTGAAACTGAGCCATCTTGACTCGGGACGAGCTGCAGTTGTTATAGTGAGTTTGGGGACAGCGTGGTGTAAGGACGCTGCCATCTTTTTTGCGTTTACGATGTTCCAGACACGGAAGCAAAGATGATAGATAAGGTGTTTGGCGCTCAGAACGAAAAAAAAAAATATCCTATTTTCTTAATTGACTATTATACCCTCAGTTTCCACCAAAACAAAATTTCTCTTGTATATAATATTTGTACAAAAGATGTGTATTACTCAAGGTTTTCTTTATTCTGGGGAATGAATGATAGAAAATCTGAAAGTATATTGAAGCTTCTCGCCTTTATCAATTATACTTGTTGGAGAACCAGAGGGATATGGAGTTGAGAGGAACGAGAGTTGATGAGTTTGATATCAAGGCGACTGTGAGTATACTGAAAAGGAAAGTGAAATGATTACCAGATGGGGTAAAGGTCAAGCCAGATGAGAGGCGATAGTCGCTGAGGCTATGCAAGTCCATCGTGGTCAAGCCTAAGTGGAGATGAGAACATACTTGTCAGACCCGATTATAAGACTAATCAGTAAAAAGACCTAGTTCATGGAATCAACCCTAGTAAATTATTTTTATTATAAGGATGCTGTTCTATTTTATTATAAAAACAATAATTAATTTGACCTGTCGGGCTAGATAAATCAAATCACTAAAAATTTAGTTAAGATCAATATTTCTTTTCAATTCAACTTAAAACTGTTTCCGAATCAAGTTTTAGATTAGAGTTTTTCATGTTTTAGATTAGAGTTTGTCATGGCAACCTGCTAGGCCAAACGAATTTAACAAATAAGATCCGAGTCTTCGTGCTGATGGAGATCCTACTCTACGAGATGCTCATGAAAGCCAATCAAATCCATTTGCGGGCCTAAATAGAGAGAAGCATCAAGTTCCTGCTTCAAACGGAAGCCTGTGGCATGAGGAAATTCAGCATGATTATTCGCATTTTGCAGATCAAGAATCATTAGAATATTCCGTGAGAGACTTATTCAGCGCAGTCCTGAGGAAGGACGTGGAACAGAAAGACAAGGTGGCAGGAGTTCATCCACATGCATCTTTCCATTTCCTCGTAGGTTTGACAGAATAAATCCTAACACTTGCCAACCTGAGATTGTGTCAATGGGTCCTAAACTCGGGCAAAGCTCATGTACTGGAGTTCGAAGACCATAAGTGGCTCTTCTTCGATAAGCTCTTCTCTGGATCAAAAAAAGATTTAAGCTACTATCTTGGTGCAATGTGACAGGCACCATCCTCGTAAACTGTGTTTCCCTAGAACAATGCGAGAAAAAGAGATCCAAATACTTACAGTGATTATGTTTCTGTCATGAATTGTCTCATTAACCAGCCGAAAGATGTTATGTTTCTTTGTTCTGATGGAATCATCACAAGATTCTCCCAAGAAAACCAAAACCTGGCCGATCTCTTCAATACCCTGGGGGGGGATATTGCTTTCATTATTCTCGAGTGTTCTTCCCAAGCTATTGAGAGAAGTACAGTCATTTTACAGCAGCGACTGGGCAATGACGAGGCAAACTTATTTTAGCACTCCGTGGTCATTCATCTCAGTGTTATCCACATCAATCCACATTCGAGTAAGATAATCATGTTGTCCGATCTTGTTTAGCAGAAAAATATATGGAAACACCAGGTGAGGTTCAACCTGGTCGAACCTCACCCCTTTGTTAAACCAAAAAAAAGCATAATATATAGAAACAAATTCTTTTATGTTAACGGACAACTTTCTGCAACGAAATGAGTATATTATTTATAAGTGCAAAATAAAGATGAGAATCCTTCCTAATACAGCATACATCCACTAATATACAACCAAGTACAAAGCAACAACAGCTATTAGAACAACCTGATCTTAAATCCACAAGCATCACTCCTGCATGGATAGGTTATCGAGAAGTTCTCTCAGACACATCGAGGTGAACTTGACAACAGACAGAAATCTACTTTTTATGTTTGCTCTCAAGTCGCATAATCTTCCGCTCCATCTACAAACCAGTGAGGCCCAAAAAAAGCAACAAGCAGAACAAGTATTCTGTTAAATGTAGGCAACAAAACATTTGTGCACCATACTTTATTAGAACAGGGACATACTGTGAAGCAGAAATTATTGTGGAGAACCAAAAACTTGAAAACAATCTGCATATGCCAAGAACTTGGGGAGAGCTTGGTATAATTATGAATTTCCCTCACTCTCTCAAAAACAACTGATCGATAAACCAAAGTCCTGTTAATGCAGGTGTTGTATATTAGTTTTATATGTTTAAGTAAAATGCTGCCGAGAAATGACGCGCATTTTGCCGCATGCAATTCGATACCTAAAATGCAACAAGCCAGCAATCTTATCCCACGTGCCCTGAAAACCATTATAGGAAACTATTCTTCCTCAATTAAAAGTGCTGTGCACAGCCACTCAAAATTGAGACTCAGGATTTTGAGCTTGATTTGATTATGATTGTTGCCTACTATCCTTCTTTAGCAAGAAGTTTTATGCAACTGTGTGGCATTACAAATGTATATCTTTTTTCCATGTTGAACTTCTACCAAAGCCCAAAAGCAAAACCTATTAAAGACTCAAACATGTTTCCAACCTGTGGTAGCAAACAAATCAAGCATTTATCACAAGTGCTGCAAATTTAAGCAGCAAGAAGTCTAAAACATACAAGGTATAAGAAAATAAGAGTTTTTGAAATCTTAATGAAAAAAGGCAATTGATCAATTAAAACGGAAGTGAAGCACACAATCAAATATTATCATGGATCTAGCAGATACTTAAGCATGTGAGATATTTGGAAAGGGAGTTTGAATGATAATGATGTACGATTATGCAGTACTCATGAGCTTTTTAGTGATTAGTAGAACCAAAGTGAACCGGTTAATGGCATGTACCACACTCGAGAATTCTAGGATCTACAATATAGACAACCAACCAAGGTTGTGCTTGCAGAAAGATGAATTTCAAATCAGTAAATAAATATTCAAGTTCAACGTCAACTAAAAGTGGTGTATTATTTTAGTAGTTATAGTATTGGATTGTTATTTTTATGTAATATTATGATCTACATTCAATTATTACTGTCCCTTTTGATTTCAATCATTGAAGATCTTTACAGTAAAACAATTTGCTAAAAATTGCTAGCCCTGTTTTACAGTTTCTGCCAGGGTACCTTAAATTCATGTTAAATACTGAAAAGACTAATCGTTTTTGCATTTAGGCATTTTTTTTCTTTTCCTTGTGAGTAATTGGAAATATGCTTAAATATATAGAATTCTTTTTTACCCATATTCTCCTTCAGGCTGAGTTGCATTTTTCATCTCCCATTATGCATCCAATAAATTTACACTACTCACATAGCAATACTATCCACTCATGCAAAAAATGACATTCTTACTATAAAAACTCCACAAGAGGTCAACGAAACATACCATGAAATCCTAAACAACAATATGCAGATATGTTACTTTGCATGTAAACAAGAACTTAAGAGTCCACGAAACAAGAATTAAAATTGAATTACCTGAACAACGACTTCCAACTTGGTCCGAATATGAGCAAATTCATTCTTTATCCAATTGAGGGAAAGGGACAAACTGAAACGGCAATATATGCAAATACATTGGAGGAAAGGAAGTTATTAATCCAAATATGAATTATTGAATATAGTAAAGATAAGAAAATGATAACCAACAAGAAAATCAAGCATGTCTTTGAAAAATAAGTAGATACGACACAAGTCTAAGTAGCTAGCAAGTTATTTATCAACCATCACCATCTATCATGTAACATGTAGGACGCATCCTTCCTACAGATCAATAATTGAGAAGAAAATGACAAAGCACAGCATGAAAGCCACCTTACTTTCTTTTATCCATCTGACGACAAGCTTCAATGAGATCAGCACATGCAAGCCTCATATGCTCTGCACCCATGCTGTAAAACCAAGTACATTATATCCACCTTTTTAATTCTTTTTATGATAGATGGGAAATTAACTTTCAGCTAGACTAGTGGGACAACAAAGAAACTGTAGGAAAATTGGTAAAACCATCCGCACAATTTATTTTCCTTGAGAAGAAAAATTATAAATTAGCAATAATTTTTTACCATTTACTATCTTTTGTGCTGAATATAAGCGACTAATAGCTCTCGTTGTTATTTGTTAACCAATGATTATCTCACATTGCTAGATTCCAACATTTGAGTTTGTGGATGTTAACACAGACAAATCATAAGAATATGCATAAGACAGTGGTGCATTTATCCAAACATCATCATACTTGTAAATCTTAGGGTTATTGCCGCCTTTTAACTAAAAGGAAGAATGAGTCGTGATAAATGTACATGACAGCGGAACTCTAGAGCATAATGCATGATGAAAAAAAGGAAACTACTAGATACTTCTTACTTTTGAACTTTAATGAACTATCATTATTGTCGTTTAAATTATTTTTTTTTATCCATGAACCAACATATAAGAAAGATCACTCTAGCTCATTTCCACATGACACCATTCCAAAACAGACACGATAAATTTAAAGTTCCATGCAAAATAAATTATCACATAGACCTAAAAGTGTTAGCCTGTTGTTTCAGCTAACCATTATTCTTAGAGACGGTGCTTAAACCATTTAGATAATTATGTTCTTTTAAATAAAGAAGAAAAGGAATCAAATTGGCTTTTCTTTTTAATTGGGGTGTTGATTAATACAACTACATATACATATTTGGATATATCATAGTATACATAGGAAATATAAAAAAATGCTGAGTAGAATAGTCAATGACTATAATTTGCATATATGATATTCATCATTATGTGCATACCATATACATCCATGAAGACAAATAAAAAAAACATAAAGGTAAGAACACCTAATGCCAGCTTAATAAAAGTAAGAGACTGATAGCAAACAAGTACAAATAAATCATCACGTATAGGAGCTACTTCTGAACCCAGTTGTTATTTATGCTCTTTACTTGAAAGGAATGGGAAAGAATGTAGAGTTAAGAAAATATTTCATGAAGAAACAAAAAGTATTGTGGCCTTGCCATTGAAGAAAGACAATATAAAGCATGCTAAGAGCACTTGAAGGTCCAGTGACCACTTGAGAAACAAAAATATACAATCGTTTGATGAATCATGCTAAACAAGTTGTCTACCATAGCCAGGGGAGGAACCGCACATGAGAAAGAGAGAGAGACAAGCACATGAAATTTTCTTTCTTTGTTCACCACTAAAAGTAAACAATCAACCATCAGCACCCGCTACCCCAGAGATTAAAAATAGAAAGTGCATGATTGAAATGAGGAGAAAACATAGATGTGTATTTCCTAATCGCATTAATAAATGCACACATGTTGTGAGCTTTTGCATCACCAAGGAAAGTCCCAGTACCCAGGTCTTGATCAAAGGCAAGAAACCATGAGCTCAGCCTTTTAAACCATGTTCAAACAGCTGCTTTTTTTCTCTTAATATTTCCTTCTTTCAGTATATCTAAACTCATTTTCACTAAAAGCAACCTATCTACGAGTGCACCACGTGTAGCCAACCAATGTCAAACATACACTCCATTCCAGAAATTGTTTCCTATTTTCTCTATTTATCAGACATGATTATTACTCTTATTGTCCAACAACTACCCTTACACAGAATATAAAATATCATCTTACAGTGAGCTTCTCTCCTCTACTTGCTGGGCTAGGGCAGCCAACTTAGAAAAATCAACATCAGGAAGATCACTGCAGGTATATAAAAATGAGTTAAATAACCCAAATTATTCTAGGAAGTCATCTACCATAACTGACGCTTTGCAAGTTGAGTTTTGGGTACAGTGTTACATGTAACTTCCAAGTTCAAATAAGATTGACTCCACATCAATGCAGTATGTATTGATCAATTGCACAACATGATCAGGTTCCTCCTCTGTTTTCAAAGTTTGAATATGACAGAACTGAGCATTCACAATCCCCTACAAGGAATATAATAAAAACACATCATCAGCACTGAAAACCTTTCCAAACAAATAAGTCCTCTGCATGACACCAAATTTAAATGGCCTCAAATCACAACTACAAAATACTTTGAAATCAGAAGCAATCACACAGAATTGAATGAACAACTTAAGAACATGTCCCACACATCTGTATGTATGTATGCATATAAAAGTATTTATATAAAAATACACTATTTTATGAACAGGTTTAGAAAACTGAGACAAGATCAAATAGCCTTCAATCTTTATTTTTCCTCCTTTTTTTTTTTTGCCAAAAGCCCCCGAATGCATTGAAGACATAAAAATAACATCCTAAAGAGTAAAGTGAAGACAAGCATAGGATTAGCAAACGAGATTCTACAGAAAAGCAGTAAAACCATTTGACACTGTTACCTCATCAAACAGTGACTGCACATATTGTTGGAGCAGTCCTTTAACAATTAACATGGCCATTTAAGATATAGGACACTAACAGAACCCTAAACTAATGGAATCTGGAGAAGATAGCAAGTTACAGTGACAAGTGAGCAACTTTGCATGAGACATTCCCACAAGAGTGAGGGAGTTATATGCAAAATGAATTGCAGATAAAAACAATGTCAGACCATGAGTTCAGCATGGTACCTTACAGATTTAGCACCTAGACTATGGATATTAACATTTATGCCACTGCTAATGAAACAGACCAAAACAATTGAGTTGCTTCAAATTATGACTTAATATCAGAATAAATACTTTTGATGCATCTAGCAATCGAAATATTATCAAAAAAAGAGAAAACTGGATGTCAAAAAACCCATGAGGTGATAAGGAAGAAGCACAATAGTTGATTAATAAAAATGATTTGAACATAGCTACTTTGTGAAAATTTACCTGCTCTGAGGCAATGAAACAGTGGTGTAAGTTATCCAGTTTCAAAATTCAAAGAAACTAGAAGCATTTTTGGTAGGTAATGGCATTTCCAAATATTCTTCACTCCACTGAGTAGGCCCCATCTCGCTCCTGCTTGACACGATGACAGGTGGGTCCCATCATTCAGATTAGGTGGAAGTTGTATGGTACATAAAGCCAATGCCACATGGCAAAGCACAAGATATGTGTAACCTGTCAGGTGCTTTCATTCTACTTCCTCAGCAACACCAAAATCCATGTAGAGATTATAGGAAATTTTTCAGGATAATTTACTACAACTCAAGAATCATCTCAACAAATTAAATATAGTGGTGCCCTGACAATCCATGAACAAAGTACAATCAAATATTTACTTATAAAAGATACAACTCATAAGCACCCACTGATCTTGGTAGCTAAGTGGCACCACCAGCCATTCGGAGGTGGAATACAAGTTCAACCTGCACAAACAAAACAAAAACTCCGAAGCATGAGTAGGCTGCTCTCTATTCCGTAACCTATTATAGCAACTAATCGACATTCCGTGACCTATTATAGCCAACTAATCAGCAAAGAATTTATCACACTTTACCTTTATTAATCATATCACGATAATGCCAACCATCCAAATTGACAAGGGACATCGAATTTCACTAACATGCCAATCAAGCAAACCAGTCCTTCATGAAAAAACAAAACAAAAAGAAACTATGCAAAACAAAAAAGTGGTTTCCAATGCTCGCGTCATTTCAGACAACATGTATGCAACCATTTATGCTGAACTTACAAGTCTTCAACGGACGACATTATAACTGAAATTCAACAATTAGTAACAGCTCAGTAGTAAGCACTCCTCTTTCCCTTCCTAGGTTTCGAAAAATTCTACAACCAAACTATATCAAATTTGTATGAATCTAACCACCAATGTAATCTGAACTTTAGTAAAACAATCAAATACATTCCCACGGGAACTATTAAATTCAAGGGATGGCTACCTTGTATAATTAGGCCGTCGGATATGTTAAAACTCACCCTCAAAACAAAAATTAAATCATGCAATCACTAAAAATAGACAAAAGAAACTATCATCGATCACATTAACCAAGGTACTGCCAGTTTTACCAACAATATCATGCACGAGATGCAACCAATCATAATTAGCTTTTACCAACCCTGACAAATTATAACTGATAGAATCGGAATCAAAAGAAGCAAGCATTTTTAATTTTTTTTAAAAAAATACTTGTAATTATTTGTGAAAGAGAAAAAAAAAACGCATATTCACAGTACCTGGATAGCAACAAGCTTTATCGACTCGCGGTGGAGAAAGGGAAGAAGAATCGAGCAGCATGAACTCTGCTTATGAGTCTGCCCTACCATGGAGGCTTCAGCGACAGAGAGAGTATATATATATATATATATATGCATTTTATTTTATTTTTTATTTTTATTTTTTTTTTTGGGGGGGGGGGGGGGTGTTTAATGGCTAGAGAATGGAGATAAGGGTGTCATGGTTCTGAGCACTATATTTTAAAGTTTTAGTGGAGGTGAAGCTTCGAGAGAAATAGTGTAAGAAGAATATTCTACA
>Ga0325405_1002409_pt1 | contig 19222 bp, 11 predicted proteins | sample PopdelMetagenome_21_FD_205663 | JGI IMG/M metagenome (GOLD analysis project Ga0325405, IMG submission 205663) | Populus deltoides microbial communities from Bellville, Georgia, United States - Xylem-Control-R2 | ecosystem: Host-associated > Plants > Phyllosphere > Stem > Wood/Secondary xylem...
ATCGCTAGATTTGAAGCTTAATTTTTATCTATCTTTAAGTCTCAATTTTTTGTTCCTCCATTTCTAGGTGAAACTTCACCAGAAAATGGCACTTACATGCATGATAGTATATATATATACATACTTTGTAGTTAAATGGTTGGTTAATCAACCCCTTCTTCTTGCGCCAAAGATCTAATCATTTTCAAAGAAACTAGAGTTACATCTCCTTTTCATTTTCATTCAAGAGTTCTTATGTATTTCCATGTTTCTAGACCTTGAAAAATAAAAAAATTCCTTTTTTTATGAACACATACAAGATTCATCATTACAAAAAAGATAGGTAACATATAATATTTATGAAGTTTTAAGTTTTTGTATATATAGAAAATATTTTATGTACAGAGAGAAGTATACAATACAATACAAAATACCTGAAAAACACAAAAGAAAAAAGCTAACACTTAAAAACATAACAATTTCTTTTTTTCTAAAACGGTTTAAAAGATTTTTCATCTATAATTCGTGTAAATCATTTCTAGAGATTGAATACTTAGATGATTGCGATTTACAACAATTTAAACTTAAAGCAATTATTTTTTTAAAAAAAAATTATCTTCAAGTAGTGTTTTTTATAAACTCTAAAATTTTTTAGATCTATCTGATTCTGAAATTTTTTTAATTTAATATATTTATATTTCACGAAACCAATAAATATGTTCAGATGAATAAGCAAAGAGAACATGACTGATAAGACCCATTTCCACTTTCTCCCCCCTTAGCATGTGAAACAATAAAAGAATAATCCTTTCTTACAGCATTATATGGCTCCACTACTACTGTGCCTGTCTGCAAAGGCCACTTGTTTTTCCCAGGCACAGAGTAAAGAATGTACCAATGGCACAACAAGACAAAGTCAAGAAAAACAAAATGTTCTTATAAATAAGGGCTAGAAACCTTGCTGGCAGTATTAAAGCAGTCACTGTATATCCCGTGATGTTGAGCTGACAGTCACACCACCATCTTTATCTAGGTACCCTTCAACACTTCACTGCCCGCATTCCCTTCACTCAATATCTAGCCTTAGACAAGGTCTGCCATACAATTCTAACACCATGGCTGTCATTACAAAGGTTTCTGTTGTTATACCAATGATCATGTTCTTCGCCAGTGTGCTTGCTGTAACCAGTGAACCTACTATTGGAGCTTCTCCAGCTGTTTTGCCATATGTAAATGCTCCTAACATGTCTTCTTTTTTCCCTCCTCCAACTGACGAATGGGATCTGGGTCCTGCAGCTCCTCCAAGATTAGGAAAATTGGCACCGGTGCCAATCTCAGGTGAGTTCATAGGGAAGAGTTCCTCAAGTCCAGCAGTGTTCAACGGTCATATCACCATATTTGGTATTCTACTTTGTTTCTTACAATATTCTTATATGAAATGAAACTAGTAGTTTTTCCTGTGCAGAAGCATAGAATTTGTACCCAATTGTGTGCAAAAGAGCTTGTATGGACTCATTAGTCATTATTTATTATTAACTAAATTACTAGTGTGAGACATTCAGTCATTAAAACCATTTTTATATTATGAATCTGTGCAATAGATCTTGATGTTGCCAAAGAGATTATCCATTTCAAAAAGCTCTTACATTTTCAGCAACTGGAATTACAGTCTACAGGGAGCTCTAAGCAAATGATGCAGTGGAATTACAACAACTGTGATTTATAGTATCACAACAAAACACACAGGCTAAATCAAGTGGGTCAAAAGAATTAGCTAATGGGACTCTGTTTTAGATGGAGTTTATGATCAGACAATTGCAGGAAAACCCTTGAATCTCTCCTGAAAATCATATAATAAAAGCACATTTTTTCATCTCATTTTATTTAAAAAAACGAAATTCTGGTGTTTGAATTGGATAAAGTGAGAGTAATCTACTGTTTGATATGCTAACGAGGCACCAGCCCGTCGGTGCAGCAAGGTACATATCCATTGTGAGAACGGATTAAACTTTGATCCATCTTATACCCTCATCATCCTATTTCTAATATATGTATGGAATGATCCCTTGCTAACGGTTTGTGCTTGTGATTGCTAGTTTATTTACCATGTTTCTGCTGCATCTTGGATAAAAAAAAAATGAAAATAAAAGAATAAAATCTAAATTGTTAAAAGAAATTTAGTATTATTATTATACTTAGTAAATAGTTTAAATTTAAAAAATCTTGATTCTAGTTTTTTTATTTAACTAAAGTTTTAAATTAAATTATTTATAAATTGTCTCTACATAATACTACTCAAGCTTTAAATTAAATCATGTATAAATTATGATTTTTTTTATTGTATTTGCTTAATCTTTTGTTATTAAATTTGCTTTAATCATTATCAACTCAACACCAATTTCAACTTCCATCTTCTTTTATTCCAAAACAGTTGATTTTTTCATCGTTTTGCTAACTAATCAATAAATCTTGTATTACTATCAATTTTTTAAAGTTGTTATGCGAATGCAATACATATACTCATATATTGTAACAAGCAAGAGAGATAAACTAGTTATTTCACTTGTGCTTTACAAAGCTATTTCAATAGTGATTTGTCTCAAGTTAAATATTATTTTTATAAAAAAAATTATATATACTAACTTTTTTTACGTGTTTTTATACATAAAAAATCATGTAAATTGAAAAGACCATGTATATATGTAATCAAAATAAATTAAGAACTATATTTATTAATAAATATGATTTTTTTTAATAATAACTAAAAATAAAATTAGAAAAATCAAGAGACAAGTATATTTCAAGATATTTAATCTCGTAAAACGAGATATTTACCCAGTTTATTGAATTTTTTATTAAATTTAATATTTTATCCAATCAAACAATAATAGAAATAGATACATACATTAAATTAATTGGAAAAAATAGAAGAAAAAAATTATACAAGGTTACACATATTAGAAATATTATCTGAAAATAAATATTTTTTCTTTTCAAAAATAAAGTTAATCTATATAAAAGATGAAAAAATTACTACTACTACTACTACTACTATCATTAGTATTTTTATTATCATTCTTGTTGTTGTTGTCGTCATCGTCTTCGTTATAATTACTACTACTATTATTATCATCATCATTATTACTACTATTATTACTAATATCATTACTATTATTTTTATTAATCTTACTATTATTTTTATTAATATTACAATTGTCATTATAATTATTACTATTATCACTAATATTATTATTAAAAAAAAAACCATTATTACTTCTACTATTACCATAATCATCATCATCATCATTTGTTGTTGTTGTTGTTGTTGTTGTTGTTACTGTTAATATTATTATTACTACTACTAATATTATCATTATTCTTATCATTAACAAAAAATTTTTAATATTAAATTTATTTCTTATTGGGTTATCTCAATCTCATGACATGGATCGCGAGTTTGGCGAATTAACCAGATTGACTTAGTTTTTTTTCCCTTAATTAACTGTTTTCGCAATTTCATCTTTTAATATTGGGTTAATCGAGAAACAGACTTTATGATTTGTTTTGTTTGCTTTCTATTAGGTTATTCCAACCTCATAACTCGAGAATAATACTTAATAAGTTAACCTGAGTTGACCCGAGATATTTTTAGTGTCTTTTTTTAATTTCATCATTCAACATTAGATTGGTTAGGAATTGAACTTCATAATTTATTTTGATTTTCTTTCTATAGGGATATCTTGATCTCACGATCAAGGTTGCAAGTTTTGGTATTTTTACCCAGGTTAAATTAGGTCATTTTCTTTTAAAAGATTATCGTAGTCTTATGACCATGATCATGGGTCTTTCAACATTATATTTGCTTTTTATTGGGTTGTCCTCATCTCATTACCCGAGTCACGGGTTTGACAAGTTAACCCAATTGAATCATTTTTTTCTTTTTTTAATTGACTTATTTTTTCTAATTTTATTATTTACTAATATGTTTGATTGAGAACTTAATACAAACCAAGTCAAGTTTGAATTTGCCTTAAAATATTTGATGACAAGTTTTGCGAGATCGGTCATATCTTCTAAACCATACATCAAATTAAGTTTAAATTTTATAGGGAGATACTATACACATGAAAATATATGGTGATACATTTTCAAATCAAATGAAATTTGAAAACATATTATTTCAGAGGGTTAAAGTTACTAGATGAATCTTATCAAATCTGTTAGACTAGAACGTTGACCTAGAGTTAACATGTAACTAAGAACAAGAAGTATTGGATAATTGTGAATGATACCACAAGGTCAATTATACCTTGATAAGATAAATTTACTTTTTGTCCTAACAAAGAAGATGAAGTTTGCTTAAGCAAAACTAAATTTTATTAATGTCTAAAGGCTGCCCAAAATTTACAACAAAACAAAACATAATATAGTCCTCAGATAATAACCATAATGGTCTTATATTGGGTTGAAAACCAATGGGTCTTAACTAAAAATCAGCTAAGCACAAGCCTAATCATTGATTTTGGGAGGAAAAACAAACCCAATAGAAATAGAAGCCCTATAACTAAAATATAATTATCTTAAATATTAATTAAAAATAAATAAACCATAAGAAATATTCATATTAATACAAGTTATCAAAACAATCCCAAAATCGTATCTCCTTGCATTGGATCCCTTGTAGCCGAATTTGAAACTTATAGATGAAAGAGTGTCTTTCTGTACCATCCATTAATCCTCTTTCTTTGCTTGAAAGATATTGTCTTGAATGCTGAAGTTTCTTTTCTTGTTTAGCTGAAAGTATGCTCTTAAAAATAGGAGAGAAAATGACTGCAATATTTTCTTTAAATAGCCTCTTATAATCTCTCTTTTGAATAGAAAATCCTGCAAAATAAGGAAAATAACAACAAAAGAATCCTAAGTCTCATTAGCACCACATACATTTTATAATGGATATGAAATTCTTGTAAACTATGGATAATAGTTGCTGCTATAAATGTCTCATTGTTTGACATGAAATCCTTGTAAAATAAGTAAGTCAATAGATGTCACACATACTTCCAAGAGGATTAAGAAATCCTTGTATTGACTGGAATCCATAATATATAAGAAAACAATGTTTTTTTATTTTTTACACATTCCTGACATATTTCAGTCCTTACTTCAAACATGTTGTTCTTTTTTATTTGTATGAATTCGCAGGCCTATATTTTTTTCATCCATCCTCCTCTTTTTTCAATTTTAGTTGCTCATTTTTTAAACGTTCTTTTTATTTTTTACTTTTTATGCTACTAATATATTTTGAGACAATAACATGCTAAAATAACATATTTTTTTACTCTTTATGTTATTGATATATTCTAAGACAACAACAAACTAAAATAACATTTTTTTAAAGGAGCCCTAAATGCAAACTACTAAGCTCTAGACACGAAATAATAAAAATTGAATCAAAGACAAGTAAAGCTAAGGAAACCAAAACCAACAAGAAGAGTATAATGGGTATAACCTGGTTTTTGGAGCCTAGCTTTTATACAAACTGATATGGATCTCTTGATCACATGATCAAGCAACCCAAACGAAGTAAATAACAAATCGGAATGCTGAAAATCAGGTATGATAGAACTCTGACCTAGAAGTAACAGTGTACTTATGAACCAAAGGTATTGAAAACAATATTTGAATTTAGAGATAACCTTGTATCTAAGAACTCTAAGTATATGAATCACGTCATGAAGCTAGTTAATCTTTAATAAGTCAGTGTAAGATTTTTGTCCCTATAAAGAAAGGTTGTTTTGCCATGAATAAAAAAAAAAAACTCATGTTTATTCTTCAAGTTGTTGTCCAAATTTGTAGCTTAAAAAAACATAATATAGTTTTCTCTAACTAATCCTAATAGACCCCTTATATGTTGCAAGCTAATGAGCATAAACTAGTAATCAACTAACATAAGTCCAATAATGAAATAAACCCTTAAAAATTGTCTAATGGGCCAGAACAAACCCAAAATAAAAAATGATTATTAAAAAAAACAAGAATCTTACTTCTGCTTGCCCAATTGCTTGTTTAGCCATTTCACCTGCAAGATGCAACCAGAGTACGAATTAGTAGTGAATTACATCTGCAAAAAAAAAAAAAAAAAAAAAATATATATATATATATATATATATATATATATATATAAAAAATCAGGAAAATTATCACCACATACTTTCTTCAAATCATCTATGTTGAGTGAACCGAGAAGTTTTATATCAATTGCCTACAGATAAAAATTCGAGTTCGCATTTAACTTTCCAAATTCAATGCACCTCATAGTATTTTCAAGCAACTTCTACTGAACAAATAATAAAGAGAGAGAAAGGAAAACGACATGTATCTCAATCAAAATTAACGAACCTTGGCAACTCTTTTGGTGCTTCGGTATTGCATCATGTGTTTCCATCCAACCATCAACCTGATTTCAAAGATTAATCCCCAAAAATATCCCTGAAATCAGCCCCATTTCCCCCTATTCCAAGCATAACTAAACCTAATCCACCAAAAAGAAAAGAAAACACAACGACAAACAAACAAATCAGAAAGAAAATAAAATCAAACGGTGATGCATTATGTCTATTATTATTGTATGGAGAGGTCGAGGAAAGGAATTTATAGTGGAGAAATTAGGTAGCAGAGAAATGGAGGTAGAATCAGTTATGATTGCTTTACGCTAAGATAGTAATACTGATACTGCGATGCCCCTGAGAGTTTGTTTGTTTTCTCTCTCTTGAAAGTAAGGGTTCCTTTCTTTCTTGAGGGGGAGATGCGAGAATTTAATATTACTCCATGTGAAAAAAAAAACTAATGGAAGAGCAGAGGGAGGGCCAGGTATGGTGGAGGAAGGAGAGCGAGATCGTTGCTGCTTGATGCTGTTGATGAGAGGAAGTCGTGAGGCTTGAGTCGTCAATCTCAAAGAGAAGATAAGGAATTTAGGGTAAAACATGGATGAGTGACAACCAGCATTGGTCTGGAGAAAACATATACTGCAATATTGCAGTGCAGTATATGTTTTCTGCCAAAATCTTTAAAACGGTCATGAAATCGTGTTTTTACACGATTTCATCCGATTTTAATGATTTTACCTAATTTTATCTATTTTCGAGTTTCTAAAGTGATTTTACACGTTAAATATATATTGATTTGTAAATAAAATTATATGATTAATTTACAAGTTAAATCACAATTTTAACAAAATTTTCAACAATAGAGGAAAAGAAGTTGATGAAAATGGTATAAATAATTTGACTAGTTGATCTTAAAGTTGAAAAACAGTTGACTCAGTTTTGGTGTTCCCAGTACATGTGAAGAATATGCCACTCGCTCACTTGCTGCTGGCTGGTCTTTTCTTTTAACCGTCTATAATATATGCCACCGCTCTACATGAAAATTACACATTTGCTTTTCATGGGACAAATCTTTTTTAAGGTCGTATTTGTTTATGTGGTGCGTGTGACGGCCAACAAGTTAGAAATAATTATTTCATTTCCTTTGCCACATGCTCTACATTCATAGAAACAGGAACTTCATGGGATATGGATTGGAAAAACTCAGTCGGATGGCGAGTAAATCTATACATGTGGTGGTAGAAAATAAAATTATAATTAACCTCCTAATTTAGATATAAATTGTTTATTTTTTTATTAGATTAAAAAAAAATAGATATCATATCTTAATTAAATATGCAACATATCATGTTTTTTTTTAAGGGGCGTAGCGTGATGACAAAGGGTTTGAGATCTGCACAGCAGGTTTCGAGTTCGAGTCAGGGCGTGCACCTCTTGTAAGAGCCTGGGACAGCCAGGGTTTTACTCCCTTATCTGAGCCCACAAAGTGCGCTTTCCGGGGGGGTGAGGTTTCCTCAAATCCAAAAAAAAAAAATATGCAACATATCATGGCTAGTGTAACATGTGGAACATGGAGAGTATTTTCCTTTATTTTTTTTATTTTTAGGTGAAGGTGTCCAATAAAATATATTTTATTAATTTTTTTTAATTTCACCCTTAATTATTCCTAATTTTTTCAGTTTGAGCACAAGGTCTCATATGAATAAAATCATCATTCAATATCCACCGAAGCTTGTAGCCCAACAGTCTTGGTAGGGTTTCCCTGCCTCTGCATTCTGGGTTCAAGCATCAGCGTGAATGCCCGTCACCTCCGCGGTGCCTTACCTATCTATTGGGCTTGCAGGGTATTCAGTGGCTCTGGAGATTAGTCGTGGTACGCGTAAGCTGACCCAAACACCTCGGGTTATAAAAATAAATCATCATTCAGAAACTAACTTTTAATTTATCTTTCAAATTAAATATTAATGTATTATTAGTTTAGTAATTATCCAATATAATAGTTAAAGCTTCAAATTTCATCCCATCAAGGACTCAAGTAATGAAAAGGGGTAATCGTGTTTTATATATATATATATATATATATTTGTTTTGAGCCTTTTCCAGTTGTAAATAACCGAATTTAAAAAACAAAAACCCGCTGGGCGAGGGTCGTTGAGAAGTATCCAATAAAACCGGAATCGATCGATCCCCGCAACATTTCATACAGCGCATTTGGTTGGCAGAGAGAGATAGGCAGGCGGCAGGCAGGCAGAGAACCCCCCAAAATCATCTCTCTGCTGCTCCTCTCTTCTTCGTTTCTCACTCTCTATTGCAGCAGGAAAAAAAAAAGTTCCCTCATTTCTCTCCAGAAATGGATTCTCTCAGACAACAGTCACTAATCCCTAGCTTCCTCTACTCCTCTTCTTCCTCCGCTAAAACTTTCTCCCTCTCTAGCCTCCACTCCGAACAACCATCACTTTCTCCGCCGCCGTCGTCAACGGTCACTATGGGAAGCAAGAGCAGTGGCGGATTTGTGATCCCGGCACCGAGTGAGCCCGGGAAGAAGATCGAGATGTACTCGCCTGCTTTCTATGCTGCTTGCACTGCTGGTGGTATTCTTAGCTGTGGACTTACTCATATGACTGTTACTCCTCTTGACCTTGTCAAGTGCAATATGCAGGTACATTTTTTACTCTTTTCTGTTGTTTTTAGTTTAGATTTGTGTTGTTATTGTTGATTTTGATCACCTTTACTGCTGTTGGATCTTGTTTGCTTTTATAGATTTTTGTGGTTCTTAGGGTTTCTGATAAGTCAAATCTATTTAACATTTCCAGATATGCTGTTTAATTGTTTTTTTTTTTGTGTTAGATTATATCTGTTTTTTGGTGACTGAAGTATATATAGAGTGACTGTTTTATTCTATATTTCATCTTGAGCATTTGACTTGTTTTGTGATGCATAGAGAGAAATGTCGAGCGCTTTTTAGTGTTAGTTGCTTTCTGTTGATATTTTTATTTTTCAACTGTGTCGTCTTTGTTTCCATGGATCTTTTATGCTTGTTTTAGAAAACTTTCTAAATGTGTCTTTGAGTTTTTCAGTTTTCTGATTCATAACACTCTGGAGAGTCATTGATACATATTTTGAGCAAATGTGATATTTTTATTGGATAACTGGTTAGGAACTGGGGTTCGATATTCTTGTTGTTGTGCACCATCTATCAACTGTATTGTGGTATGAAGAATGTCTTTGAAGGGGTTCATTTGTTGTTGTTATTGTGTTCTATCCGTTGTAAACGGTTACATGTGCTCAAATCTAATTTATAATCTATTATTTAGTGTTCTAAGTTAACAGGATTTGGAAGCAATGTGAATTTGGAGTTTTATCTTTGCTAGTAGTTGATGTGCATTTTCTTTTCATTTCAATTTTGTGGCACCATCAAGCATAGTATAAATTGGTTAGCAATGTTATGTTAAAATATTGAGGATATGAACTAATATCTATGTGATTGATTTTTCAGATAGACCCTGCCAAGTACAAGAGCACCTCATCTGGTTTTGGAGTTCTGCTCAGGGAGCAAGGAGTGAGAGGCTTCTTCAGGGGTTGGGTGCCCACCCTTCTTGGTTACAGTGCTCAGGGAGCCTGCAAATTTGGTTTCTATGAGTTTTTCAAGAAGTACTACTCTGATCTTGCCGGGCCTGAGTTTGCAGCCAAGTACAAGACCTTGATTTACCTTGCTGGTTCTGCTTCTGCTGAGGTGATTGCTGACATTGCTCTTTGCCCCTTTGAGGCAGTGAAGGTTCGTGTTCAAACTCAGCCTGGGTTTGCTAGAGGTTTATCAGATGGACTTCCAAAGTTTGTCAAAGCTGAAGGCGCACTTGGGTATGCTTTATAATGTCAAGATTTTTTTTTATTTTTATTTTTAATTTTCTGTAAAGCTGTATATGGAACTAACTTGTCATTTATTTCAGGCTGTACAAAGGTCTTGTTCCTCTCTGGGGTCGTCAGATTCCATGTAAGTTTAACATCTGCTTTACTTTTTGATAGTTATTTTAAGCTCTATTGGGCAAAGAAAGTCAGATTTTATAGTTGTGTGCTTTTTACTGTTCAGTACAGTTGATTTTTTCAATTGTTTATACTATTTTAATTTTTTTGAACTGCTACTATGACCATCTTATTTTTATAAATGTTGGAGTTTACAACATTATTTATGACAATAGTTTCTTTTGGCTTGTGAAGGACATTGCATTTTAGGTCATGGCTATATGTTTGAAATGAGCACTTCTTGTTAAGTAATTTTAATGTTTTTATTAGATGGGATGTTTTGATTAAATAATAAAAATATGTTGGTTTTCTATTTGTTTTAGTTAATTTTAATGTTCCATTTTTTTTTTATATCATCTCATAATCTATCCTAATAGATAAAAAAATTACTTGTGCCCTTATTTGTCATTTTGTATTTCAATGGCATTTCTAACATGGGATTAACCAAATATTTAAGTTTTGTTTTTAAACTTAGCCGCACATAAATAATAACCGTAACCAAACATTCATCAGCTTTTTAATACAGCTTTCATTTTCAGCGCTTGTGTGTACATTAGCAACAACGGCTTAATTTGTAAGCACAAGGCCTAGCAGAGCCAAGCTGCTTGTCAGAAGAACTTGTATAATCATCTGAAAGTGTGCATCATGTATTAAGTGTTTAGATTTCGGGATAACTATGATTTTATTTGTTGAGGTGTTTTTCTTTTCGTGCTACCATTTAAGTTCATGGTTCATGGTTTTCCATCTCGCAAACCATGTGTGGTTTCATCTTGTGGTTTATGTGCAACACTAGCACTGAACCTTTGCTGTATTCGAGTGTTAGTTTTTTATTAGTTGCTATCTGTGTGACAATCTGACTTGTTACTGGTCATATTAGTTGTTCTGGTTGTTGACAATGTTAATTGTTTTCATTGCAGATACAATGATGAAGTTTGCATCGTTTGAGACCATTGTAGAGATGATCTACAAGTATTCCATCCCCAAACCAAAGGACCAGTGCAGCAAATCTCTGCAACTTGGTGTTAGTTTTGCTGGTGGTTATGTTGCTGGTGTGTTCTGTGCTATTGTGTCTCATCCTGCCGATAATCTCGTATCATTCCTGAACAACTCTAAAGGGGCAACTGTTGGTGATGTGAGTACCTTCTTAAAGTGTATTCCCTGGAAAAAAAATATTTTCTGGTCTCCTTTTTAACTGTTTGGTTCTGCAGGCTGTGAAGAAGCTAGGTTTGTGGGGTCTGTTCACTCGTGGGTTGCCTCTCCGAATTGTCATGATTGGAACTCTTACTGGAGCTCAGTGGGGTATCTATGATGCATTCAAAGTTTTTGTGGGATTGTAAGTATTTCCTATGATTGTCAAGCTTTGTTGTGCCTTGATATGCGGTTTCATTGCTGCTAAAAGGATTTGATGTGATTTTTTCAGGCCCACTACTGGTGGCCCTGCTCCCGCAGCCGCTCCTGCTGTGGCAGCTGCTGAACTTACAAAGGTGTGAAGTTTCTATCAATTGACAGGTTGGTTTGTATCGATCTAATGGAACCTGGGAGAGCTTATAGGGATAATAAAAATAGAAATGGAGCGGCTTTAGTGATTCCCAAGCCAACAGAGATTATTCTTTCACATTCAAAGACATAGTCAATTTTTGTCTTCTCGACATCGGGGGATGGTTTTGTTCTCATCCTTCACAGATAATGAAAACTTTTGCTAGCTAGATCATATATGGAATTTCAGTTCGATGTTAGGATCACATCATCCCCTCATCAGGGCAACCAAAATAATGGACAGATAGGGGGGAGGGGGGTATATTTTGTCCTGTCCAAATTTCTGTCGTCTTTGTCGTCATTATTTTTTTGTTAATTTTATTATTACAATTGGTTCGACAATTTTGATGCCATGCAAGGAATCCCCCGTGGTTTTATATTGTTTTGTCATCCACAGTCCCACACCTGTTGTGTATTTGATTTATGCAGCTTTGAGGGAGATATGGAGAAATTGCAGCAAGACAAAGCCATACAAAATGGGCTCTTTTTTTTACTTCCTCTTATGTTTGTTCATTAAGTAATCCTGCGTCTTCTAGCGCGAACCCTACCACATTGGCCTACGCGCCTGTTGTGTATTTAGTTATGGCTGGGTTCTCGAAGAACTGGGCAAACCGTGCAGAACCAGTGGCCATATAAGCCTGTGACCATGAGGGAAAGTGATCCTATTTGCAATAGACACTGGTTTCTCAGGCTCTGGAGGTGGAAAGTGACTCCATCGTTCTACTAGACATGGAGAAAATATAATAAAAGTTTTTTCAAAAATACATATCAACCATTAAATTAATGGGATCTACAAGTAGGCACAGTTTAAGATCATGATCTAATAACATGTGTATTTTTAGAGTTTTTCTTATAATGTTTTCTAAATGTTTAATATTATTGTCAACAAAATCAACCCCTCCAAACAAGAAGATCTCTCTGTTTATGGTTTAATATTTTTTTATTATTATTATTTTGATTAATGTGATATCCAGCTAGTTTGTGTTTTATATATATATATATATATATATATATATATATATATATATATATATATATATATATTAAGTGTGCTAGATGGATGTGCAAGGTAGGAACCAAATAATACATCTGTATGTACGAACCATTGATGTTGTTTTCGAAGTTGTTTTCACGTGTCTTACAAGAACTTCTAAAAAATTAGTTTTAAAAATATTCCATATAATTTTCTTATAATATAGTTTAAAAATTAAAATAATATTGTTTATGTCATGTTATGATAAATCTTCATGTACTTTTTTTCAGAACTAGAAAAAGAAATGGAGCATGGTTTATTCTTGCAATGCACAAAAATAATTGTTGAAATTAGAAAAAAAAAAGAGAGACTATCTTGTCATTTAAAAGTATAGTTATTTTGATATAGGATAACTATTACTGGAATTGAACTTTACAAGATCTAATCTCCTGTTATTCCTCGTTAACTTAATAATCAAATATAAAATTATAAATACGATAAATTATAATCTTCAATCATTTTTATTTTTCACTAGTTATATTTAGTAATATTTATAAGTGAAGACTTGTCACTTTTAGATAATATATTTAAAGCTATCACTTTTTAAATGCGTCTTTGATCCCCTTATCTTTCAAATAATGCATTTTTTAGCCATTATCACTTTTAGATAATGCTTTTAATACTATCGTTTTTCTTTGAGTCATTGACTTTTAAATAATGTGTTGTTTAACTCCTATCTCATTTAGATAGTACTTTTAGCATTATCATATTTTGAGTACGTCTTTGAGCCCATGCCTTTCAGATAATGCACTATTTATCCCTTCGCCTTCCAGATAGTGTGTTGTTTATCCATTATCTCTTTTAGATAATTCTTTTGGCACTATCATCTTTTAAGTGCGCATTTAAGTCCTCGCCCTCAAATAATGCAATGTTTAGCCCCTATCTCCTCTAGATAATGTTTTTGGCACTATCATCTTATGAGTGCGCCTTTGAGCTCTTACCTTCCAGATAATGCATTGTTTAGTCCCCATCTCTCTTAGATAGTGCTTTTAACACTATCACCTTTTATATGTGCCTTCGAGTCCCTTGCCTTTCTGATAGTGCGTTGTTTTGCCTCCATCTCTCTTAGATAATGCTTTTGACACTATCACCTTTTATGTGAGCCTTCGAGTCCCTTGCCTTTCTGATAGTGCGTTGTTTTGCCCCTATCTCTCTTAGATAGTGATTTTATCTCTATCGTTTTTAGAGTGCATTTAAGCCCTTGTTTTTAACAATTTTATTAGATATGCCATTCTTAGAGATATCTTTGAATATCTCATCACTTTGAGAAGGATTAACCACTTCTTGATTTGGTAAATCCACAAATCTCCATTGGAGTTTTTTTTTAATCCTAAAATTAAAATCTTCACATCTTTTTATCTTTATAAGCATTCTATTAAAGTGTCTTACGAGACTTTTTATCATAAGAATTGTAAACAATGGGCAATTATTATAACTAAATTTTAGACCCTTAAAAAATTGTTTTATAAAAAAACACATTTTTTATTCAAATATAGAAAAAAATAAAAAATTTTGAAATCTAATTTTTTTTTAGATAAGATGAGATAAGCCATTGAGCTACCAAAGACCAAAATAACTACACTGGGATAATTTGACATGATGAGTTGAAGAAAGACTTAACTAAAAGAAAATGGAGGTTGAAATCTAACTTGACCAAAATTAGAGAAATTAATTAAGTTCAAGGACTTAATTTAATTTCTAATAGGTTTTATGGATTCAATTAAGGACTCATTGAAGAAAAATCAAGTTCAAAAGCCTAATTTGGATCAATTCATAATTATTGGAAGATTAGGGACAATTGAAACTTGAAAAGACTATATTGGAGCAACCAGGTTAAATTAAAAGAAATTTAAAGATCGAAGGTCAAATTAAAGAATTTCAAAGCTAAGAACCAAAATATATAAGACGCATAAGTTCAGGGACTAAAATTAAGCAAATCAGAGGTCAATTTGAAAAAAAATTGAAAGTTTGATAGTTGATAGGGGTCAAGTTGCATAATCTGGAAACCAAAGATCAAAATGCAAAAGGAGCTCAACTTAAAGAATTTACATCTAGGTTTTTATAGGTGCAATTGCAACAATTGAGAAGTTTTAGGGTAAATTGAGGGTGCATATGTTGAAATTAAAAAAAAAATAAGAACTTAATTGAAATTTATAAAATCCCAATTAAAAAACCCTAATTTTTAGGGTTTAAGCAAGACGGCATATCACCTGTTTTTAATGAAAAAACCAAGTGACACATCACCTATCCATGTTTATTGTCTTCCTCAGCATATAAAAGATGATCGAGATGTCACTTTCAGATGAATGAATGTGACATCTCTAGCCACCTTAAGGATTCCAACCACCACCATTCAACTGAGAAACATCTTCTCTATAAGGATCAGCTATCCTCATCATATTTTTGTACCTCATTTGATTTAATGAACTTAACAACATCTTGTCCCTAATCAGCCTTTCTTGTATTGACAAATTCAGGCTAATCAAAAGCCTACCTTCCAATCGATGAATATGGAGTTTTAGACCTTTAAATCCAGTGTGGTTTATTCCCAATGATAGATCTGCATCCTCTCTACAAGGTTTAGGTCAATAAATGATATGTTTATGGATCAATCTCTACAATGATCTTAACAAAGTACCTAACTCAATCATCTATAATTGAAGAAACATTTACCATAACAAAAAAGAATCCAAGATTGTTTTCTCATATGTGATTTTGGTTTACAAGAGAAAAAAATGGGACCAGACACCACCTATTTTGGAGATGTAGGTTTTGAAAGAGAAAAAAAATAAGAATCTTCCCCAACAACTTCTTGGCAAAAACCACCATAAAAGGGCATCTGCTCTTGAGCATAAAAAGGGGGTTAGAGAGAAGAAATAGATAAAGAAAAAGAGAAAAGTTCAGATAAAATTAAACTACTAAAGTTGATAGAAAAGCCATAAAGTATTGATAAGAAGTGAAAGAAAAGAGGTAGAAGATAGAGCTTGTGAGTCCAAGATTGGAAGTAGAAATACCAGAGATCTAAAGCTTGAAGAAGGAGCAATAAATTCCAAGCAAATGATACAACATTGTTAGATAATATATACTTTTAACTTTAACGAAGGGGTGTAGCTTAATGAGCACACCCTCTCCTTTTCTATTTTGTCTTCTAGATTTCTACTTAAAATATTTATTAGGCATCATTTAAAGGTATTTGTTAGTTTAAATGTAATGGATGCTTGTTTTTAAGATGTTTAATTATGCCATGAATCAACATATATGTTCGAGTTTTGTTTGATGTCTACTTTGTGCTTTAGAATTGATGATTAAATGATGAATGATAGTTTAAAATTTTGTTTTGGCATGATTTAAGGCTTAGTTTAATCAATAATATATTTAATGCAGAATATGTTAAAGTGTGATGTTGCTGTTTTAGTTGATCTTGTGTTGTTTTTTTATAACCTATTGACAAGATGTTTAGGGTTAGGGATGGAAGGAATTAATTAATGAAACAATGTTTATACATAAATGAAACAATGTTTATACATAAGGATATGCAATTTTTTATGGTTGTTGGTAATTGATTTTGCTGGTTGTTTTGCTATTATTTGTGGATTCTTGTTGTTTTTTATGGTTAAAACAAATTGTGTTTAACATATTTAATCTATAACTGTAATGTTTAAGTCCTTTTTTCTGCTTTTATGTTTTTCTCATTGGATTTTAGCTTTTTGGGCATTTTTGGGTTTGTGTGCTTAAGTGTTCTTTAGTCAAAACTTAGGTTCCCTCATAATCTGATGTTTTCGCCCCTATTGTAAGCTTCAATTAAGTCTCAGACCTACGTATGAGTGTTCTATGCCATTTTTTCTTCCTTTTATAATATGCTTTGGATTAATTGATCCTTAGAACTCTTTAATGCCTGGGTTAGGGTTTTTGGCTGTCGGGTTTGATTTGTTGAAAATAAGAAGTTATTATTGCTTTTTGATACATGATTGTGTATTAGTTCTCTATTTTGCGCAGTTCTATGCCTTAGCTCTCCATTTCTACATTAGTTCTCCATTTTCACTTCAATTTCTGGGTTTGTCATCCAGTTCTTGGTGTTCTTGGCTTGGATTCAAACGAAAAACTCTTTTTAATCTTTTTCTTTTTGTATGTGGGTCATGTTTTTGGGCTTTTAGGCTTGAGCCACAAAGCCCAGCCCACGAGGTTGGGTTGAGCCCATTCTAGGTTTAAGGCATTGTTTGGTTGTGCAAAATTTTATAAAGAAAAAAACAAATATTTTTTTTATCCTTGGAACATGTTTGACAAACATGCCCTAACAAATTTTAGACAATTTTCTTTGCTGAATTTTTTTCTTGTTTTGCCAAATAAACCCCAAATAATTTCTTAAAATTATAGAGACCATTTTAAAATTATTTATGGGTCCCTTGCATTTTTTTTCTAACCATTTCATTTAATATTTGGACTGTAAACTTACATTATAAAATAATGACTCGATATTAAACATATTTACTTTTTTAAAAACATTTCAAAAAACTAAAAAAAAATCCAAAATTTTTTATTTTAAATATAAAAAATATGATTTTATTTGTGTGCATGCGGCTAAATTCTAAAACATTTCATGTATATTTTATAAAAAAAATAAAAATTTTATTTTTATCATACTTTGAAAAATACAAAAATTAATTTATGAGAACATAACAACTTTGAGTCAAACCCTACTAAAAAGGTGACACTCTACTGCTAAGTTATATCCTTTTCCATGTCCCCATCGAGAAATAAAACTAACTAATCCTAAGTTAAAGGATCGAGAAACTCAACGCCGCTATTCTTGAACAACTTTGAGTCAAACCCTCTTTTTGCAATATTACGAATATGAAAATAATGAAAAATTGGAATCATTTATCAACTACTTCTATCAGAAATAGGATTGACTATAGATTCAAGTCATAAAACATGGTTTTAAAAAAAACATATGATTTTCCTAATTTAAATAAAGCAGGTTTTACATGAAGAAGGTTTAAATCATCATAAACTATTCAATACAGGTAGGAGAAAACCTTGACTCAATATTCTTAAAAAAAATAAAGAAATCAAAACCAAGTCGAGATGATATGGATTAACCCCCATTTCTTACGCAATAGATCTTGTAATTTTTGAAGAAGCTGAAGTTACATCTTCTTTCCATTTCCATTTAAGAGTTCTTATATATTTTCATGCCTTTTTGAGACCTTGAGAAATGGAAAAAATTATTTTCTTAGAACACATACAAGATTCATTACTACAAAAAGGATAATGGTAACCCCACCTTTAACTATTTTATTTAATTTATTAACTACTTCATTTATGAATTTCATAATAATAGAAATAAATAGATGTATATCCTACCAAGATAGAATTTGTAATTTAATTTCATTTTGCCTAGCAGACAAAGATTTTCCTATGTGAAAAGGATAATTCATTCGAATCAATATAAGAGTTCAACTCTATTGAATTGATAGAATCCATGTTGTATATTTGAAAGAGGTTGGCCTCCTTACTTCTCTCATGGTACAATCCTCTTCTCATCGAGCCCTTTTTTCCTCGATCTATATAGATAAAATATAGGATTGATACCAACAGTTTATACTAGAAAAAAGGACTCACTGAGCTGGGATCACTAATTAATACTAATCTAATACTAAGAGCATCTCTAACACAGCTGTTAAATTGAGAGCCAGTAATATTTTGGCTTTCGTTTGCTTGTTTTTCATGCTCCAAGGGGAAAGCTAAACAAAATGCTAAAATACCTTATATTTCCCACAAATGCTATTTCTACATATTTTTCAAAAAAGCCAAAACTAACAAAGTGAGGCCAACAAAAATATAAACCAATTAAATGTAGCTATGTGGAAAAAAAAATAACATCAAAATCATTAAGAAAAAATAAAAAATTTATTTATTCCACAATAATAGAATTGGCTTTTCAAATAGCTTTTTTTCATTGGATTATATATGGTAAAAAAAAACCTATATTTTTACTATTCAAAATGTTATTTTATCAATTTACCTCTTTAAAATAACATCTATCATTAGAGATGCTCTAACTAATCCTAATCTAATAATACTAATAGAGTATAACTATTTTTTCTATATACTTTCTCTAGCTTTATTGTTACCACATGTCTTACACAATCAATCAGATCATATAAATATCATTTTAACACAACATAATTCATTAAAAAGATCTCGTAGACCCACTAAAGCATGAAAGTTATAATCTTTTAGAGAAATAGATTCTTATTCAAAGAGT
>Ga0325405_1002410_pt1 | contig 19220 bp, 9 predicted proteins | sample PopdelMetagenome_21_FD_205663 | JGI IMG/M metagenome (GOLD analysis project Ga0325405, IMG submission 205663) | Populus deltoides microbial communities from Bellville, Georgia, United States - Xylem-Control-R2 | ecosystem: Host-associated > Plants > Phyllosphere > Stem > Wood/Secondary xylem...
TAAAAACAAGTTGAAAAATAGATTTATTACATTCAAAAGCTCGAACCTCATCTTTCTAGGGATTGAAGATTAATAGAAAATTCTCTAGTTAAGTAGTCTGCTATGACAAATAACATATTTTTCATTTTAAAAAAAAAATAGAGTAAATACAGAAATTTTAACTAATTTACCACTCATGCTTTCATTGTGGATTGAATGTAAAATTTTGCAACATAAAAAAATCTCATATCGTCAAAAACTTATGGCATTATCATTATATTCAGTATAACATATCATAATTGAAAACTCTAACTCGACTCTTTAATTATTATTTAATTAATTTTCCAAACCGGCAACCCGAGTTACAAACTTCACTAACTCAAATTTATTTTTTTATTTTATTAGATGATAGCAAATACAGAAATTAATTTACTAGCATCTTAACACTCAAGAATAAAATTTAATAAAAATCTCACATGATGGAATTGAAAAATAAAAAACAAAAGATACAAACAAAAGGGTAAAAAAATCTCGACTCGACTCTTTTATTAATATTTAATCAACCTGTCAAACTCATGATTCGAGTTATGGACTCTAGTTGATCAATTTTGTTTTTTATTTTATTATATGATAAGAAATAGGAAAATTGATTTACCATTAATTCAATACTAAAGGATAAAATTCAATGAAAATCACACACAAAATGATGGAATTGAAAAAAAAAACCAAAAGATATATAAAAAAGGATAAAAAATCCCACCCTGACTCTTTGATTAATATTTAGTCAAACTCGCGACCCGAGTTATGAATTCTACTAGTTTTATTTATTTTTTTAAAACTTATTATATGATAAAAAAAATATAACAATTGATTTACCATTAACTTAATAATGAATGATAAAATTGAATAGAAACCCATTACTAAATGATGGAATTGAATAAAAAAACTAAAAATAAAAAAATGGGCAAGAAAAACAAAATAGCCATGAAAAAAAGTCCAACCGTGTTGGATTGGACAGGAGGCCCTTGAGCTTGACCCATTCATTTTATTTGGCTGAGTTGAGAAGTTTTTAAAAACCCCAACTCACATTTGACCTATAATATCTATTTTTTAATTTTTTTTAACCAACTATCATCTTTAAAATTCATATTAAATGAATTTAATGAATTGGGTTGAGTAAGATAATACAAATATGATAAATGAGTTGGTCTTTTTTAACACTCTTAGATTTTCCCACTAAAGTAGTATACTTCTAAATTGTTTCATGTTAGGCTTGTATTTTCTGAGCCTTAGATTCTCTCTAGTCCTCACCTAAAACAAAATGGTCCGCTCAATTTGCAAATAGGCCTAATAAAATAGGCTAAATAAAAAAAAACAACTAAATTTAAAAAAGAACAACAAATAAAAATATATGAGATAATCCATATCATATCAAAAATTAATTAAAAATTCTATAGAAGGAAAAAAACAAAAAAATTAGAACTCAATCTCTAATTAAATAAAACCTAAAGGATAAAACTGAAAAAACATTAGATTAAAAAAACAATTAACAAGCAAACTCGGCACATCTCTTAAACTTGGGTTAATCACCCAAACTCACATCTAGAGAGATTTTAGACTCGGCCTCAATCAAGAAACTCAATTCCTAACTAACTTAATATTAAAGGTTGGGGTGGGAAAAAATATCAGTTTAAAAATTTAGTAACACAATTGCACCAAGTATTGAATATATAAAGAAAAAATTTAATTTGGGATAAGAGACATTGCTTCAATTTTAGCTTTTTCAAATTTCAACAAATTATATGAGTTTAAGAGTGATGTTTGTGGTGTAGGAATTAAGAGTATATTATCCCAAGAGAAGAGACTCATGAAATTTATTGTGAAAAGTTAAATGATTCTATATTGAAGTAGTCCATGTATGATAAGGAGTTTTGTGCTATTTTTCAAACTCTAAAAATGTGGTAGCAATATCTGATAGACAAAAGATTTTTATTATATTTTGATCATAAGGCATTAAAATTCTTGCATATACATAAGTGAATAAATAATATTCTTCAAACAAGATGGAGATGGATGATTTACTTGCAACAATTCCTAATTAGAATTGTGTGTGGGCTAGAATCTAGAATAGGGTTGTTGATGTTTTGAGTAAAAATAAAGCCTTACCAATCACTTTGATGGAAAAGATCACTAAGTTTAATTATTTTTACATTCCTTGTTTTTTATTGTGAGAAAATGTGATTCTAGATTTGTATAGAGAATGATTGGTTAGTCACTTGGGGTGAAAGAAGATAAGTGATGTCATCAATAAAAGGCAGTATTGGCCTTACTTGTAGGGGTGAGTAAAAAAATTAAAAACCCGATTAAACCAAGAAAACTGAAAAAAAATAACTGAAAAAACCGAACCGTGAAAAAAACCGATTAGAATTTTTTAAAAATCAACAGGTTCAGTTTCGGTTTCGGTTTGATAACCCTAAAACCGAAAAAACCAAACCGAACCGAACTGGTTCAGTTTTAAAAAAAATACTATAAAATCACTTTCTAAAATTTTAACCCTAGCATTCCCCCCTCCTTCTACATCCAGCAGCCGCCGACACCCCCTTCCAAAGACCTCACAAGCCACAACTCTCAAATCTCAATCTCTCACACTCTCCACCTGATAAAAAATGAATTCTCCATCACTTTACAAAATTTCATGGCCAGATCTAGACTTCTAATCATCTAACAAAACTTCAATAAGGCTTCAATCTTCATCTTCAATTCTAACAACCCAAGAACTGGTTTAGTGTATGCTTCAAATCTTCATCTTCAAGGCTTCAATGTTTGTTTCCTCTCATCACAGTTTTGTGTCCTTTTATTTTCTTTTTTAAAGTTGACGCAGCTCCTACTGTAATTCCCGCTAAGGCTAAGAAGAAAGATTAAAACTTTGTACATCATGGGTTACTGTGCTACGTTGTTTATATAGAGCTCTTTACTTTAAAAGTTTGTTTTTTTGTTTAACTTTTATATTGGTCGTATGTTAGATGGGCAGGGTTCAAGCACACTTATTTTGACACCCCATCGTCCTTTATATCAATTTTAGCTGTATTTGTTCTACTCGTCCTCATTATGATACAAGCCTTCTTTGCTTTCTACGGATATTACTGTCCTCCTAAGCAATAATTATATTATCGTCCTCTTAAGCAATAATTATATTCTATTGTTCTAACTTGCAAATTGTATAATTGGAATGCACTGAGCGATGAAAAACCATTCTCCTTGCAACTCTTTACTGTCTTACCAGAACTCTGTAGTCTGTAGTCCCATGATAGTTTTCATGAAGCTTATGATGACAGATTTGTTGTTTGTTGAGTAATTGGGCTTTTGAAATTGTGGGGTTTGTAGGGAAGAATAAGAGGGAAGCTAGAGAAGCTATAGAGAAAATTGTTAAAAAAACCTAGTTGGTTTGAATATAGGTTTTTCCAGTTTTTATGTTAAAAAACCGAACCGAACCGAACCGAAACCGGTCGGTTTGATCCGATTCTGGTTCGGTTCCGGTTCAAATTTTTTAGTTTTTCAAAATTTTATTTTGGTTATTTTTGTAGATAAAAACCGAACCGAATCGAAAATGATCACCCCTACTTACTTGAAATATGATACTAGTAAGTTTGTGTAAAAACACTATATTTGTCAAACTACCAGAGACTAAGTATAAAATATAGGTTTATATATGTCTTTTTCTATTCTTAAAAATATATAGGAAGACTTGTCTATAGCTTTTATACTTGGATTGCCTTATACATTAAGAAGAATGAATTTTATATTTTTTTGTACACATGTTTTCAAAGATGGCTTATTTTATCCTTTGCTAGAAGATGAATGATGATCTCATAGTTGCTCGATTTTTCTACTAAGAGGTGGTTTGTTTGCATGGGTTTCTGAATACCATTACTTTATATTGAGATGATAAGTTTATTAGTTGCTTTTAGAAAATATTATAAAGGATGTATGATTCATCTTTACAATTCATTAGCACAACACATACACAAACAAATGGGTAAATAAACTCGCTGAATTGGACACTTGATAACTTGATTTAAAGCACCTGTGGTAACAAGCCAAAGCATTGGGGTTGTGCACTTACACGATAATGATTTGCATAAAAAGAGTTAAACACAGTGTTATAGATAAATCGTCATTCTAGATTGCTAGATTATGAATGTATAACATCTTAGACATATATATAATCTTGTACTAGTTCAGAAGGGTGTTTGTTATAACTCTACTGCTAAAAGGGTGTTTATGATCGCAATATACACCCAAATTCAAGTTCTTGCAAAGCACAAATCTTGGTTTGATTTCATAAATAAATCAAGTCATTATATATCAAATCCAAGGGAAAAATCAAAGGATTTTATTCTTTTGAAAGAATACTTTAGGTAGAGATTATACTCGGTCATAAATTTAATAAAATCATATATTTATACATGTATACTTGTTTAATTTCATGTGCTCAAAATTATGTCTATAAATTTCTAGCGACTCCACTGAGAAATTCTTTACCTTACATCTCTTCCCTTCAAGAAATAATTTTCAACAAACTCTTAATGGCAACTAGAAAGAACATGATCACCATTGTCACTTCCAAAAGCAACAAGGCTATTGATTCAAGTTGTCGGCATACCATTGAAAATTCTTCAACCCCATCATTAAAAAGAAAATCCATCACCAAGTTGTATACACAAACTAAGTCGACTCTTAATTAGCTGACATTAACTTTGAATGTAAGAGGGGTATGAGAGCTCGCTCTAAAACTGAAGCCACAAGTAACTCCATTACAAAAGTCAAGTGGGGTGCGTAGAATTTTCTTTGGCACTTAAGGCGACCTTGGTAATTTACCCATGGAAACTCTTTCATGTCAATCACAAAGTAAAGCTTTGGGTTTTGGCACCAAGTCAATGATGACAACCGGGACTACATCTTTGGAGGATTAAGTGACTAACTTGATAAAATTGGTTGAGGGGCTTTCAACTTAACTGAAGGCAAAAGACCATGAGATAACAAAGTTGATGAACAAACTCTAAGGCATGAACGAAGGAGGCCAAACCTCGACTATCAAGGCTTTATAAGTAGATCAATTAAATATCATTGAGAATTCTACAATTGGAGCTACAAGGAATATATGTGGTATTACTGATGGCATATTCACCACGAATCAATTAAAAGAACTTATCAAGAAAGCCATCACGGACCAAGTAACAAGCTCAGTTCAACCCCTGTATTCTTATACGAAGCCGTACACCCAAAAAATTGATCAGATAAGGATGTCTCTAAGTTATCAACCACCAAAGTTTCAATAATTTGATGGCAAAGGGAATCTTAGGCAATATATAACTCACTTTATAGAGACTTACAACGATGTTGGAACTAATAATAATCTCACGATAAAACATTTTATTCATTCCTTGAAAGGTAACGCCTTCGACTGGTACAATAACTTGGAGTCTGGCTTGATCGATAGTTGGGAGTAATTAGAACGCAAGTTTCTTAACCGTTTCTGTAGCATTCGTCATGTGGTTAGTATGATTGAACTCACCAATACACGTTAGTGGAAGGAAAAGCCTAACATCAACTACATTCATCGGTGGAGAAACTTTAGCCTTAAATGTAGAGATTGGTCACTAAAACTTCTGTGCTAAATATGTGTAGTCAAGGGATGCATTGGGAAATATGCTATATTTTACAAGGCATCAAACCAAAGTCTTTTGAAGAATTGGCTACTCGAGAACATGACATGGAACTTAGCATTGCGGCAACTAAGAGCTCATTATTACCTCTACAAGAGCCCAAGAGAAATAAGCTTGAAGGTTATAGATTAAAAAAAAACACTCTAAAGATTGAGGGAAAGCAGTTTTTAGTAGATAACTATGCTGCTGTAAAGGTACCAACTAGAATTAAGAGGGATGATCGTTCAACATCAACTACTTTTCAAAAGGGTGAAAGAAAGAATGCATCCCTAAAAGAGCAATAAGAAAAGGTGTATCTATTCCCCGACTTAGACATACCTAGGATGTTGGATGATCTGTTTAAGGAAAATCCCATCGAGTGGACAGAGGTGAAGTGTCCTAAATAAGCAACCACGTGGACAATCTAAACTTTTACAAATACCATCGCTTGATCAATCGTCCCATAAAGAGAAGTGTTTTATGCTACAAGACAAGATCATGAGGCTATGTGATAATGGAGATATCATTTTTGATGATAAAATAACAGCCTCTAATATAAAAACTATGGTCATTTTAGGTCCACACCATTTTCCCTCTATAATAAGTTTTAGCTTTTTTTGAACCTATATAACATGGCATCATTTTGCTTAGGAGCTTCACTATATCCTGTGGGGCATCTTTACATATTGGTCATAACAAATTACTTCTTAAAGTGGGCAAAAGTTACAGTATTAAAAGAGGTAAAAAAAAGATAGTTGTAAACTTTATTCGGACAAACATTATCCACCGTTATGGGGTACTTAGATATATCATAATTGATAATGGAAAGGAGTTCTACAATACAGCCATGAATAAGTTTGTATAATTTGATTTTTAAACAGCATAACTCTTTTATGTATAATGTCTTGGCTAATGGCTTAGCAGAAGCTTTTAGTAAGACCTTATGCAATATTCTTAAAAAGATGGTGAATCACTCGAAGAAGGATTGACATGATAGAAATGGGTAAATGTTATAGGCTTATTGTACTACATTCTGAACATTGACTCAAACTACTCCATATTCCTTAGTATGCGGGGTTGAAGTTGTTCATCCATTAGAATGTCAAATTTCATCTCTAAGAATTGCAATAAAAAAAGAACTCTTCAATAAAGACAATGTACATCTACGTCTCGAAGAACTTGAAGCACAAAAACAATTAGAATGTTATCAAGCATGACTTTGTAGAGCTTTCAACAAGAAGGTGTGATCGCGCTCATTCCAAGTAGGAGATCTTGTCTTGCTAGTATAACACCCGATAATCATGTCAAAATATATGGGCAACAAGTTCTTCTTCAAATGGGATGGCCCATATGTGGTTCAAAAAGTTTACACAAATGTAGCTTATAAAATTATCGATAAGAATGGATTGAGGATTGGGCTTATCAACGATAAATTCTTAAAAATATACTATGCTTGAAATCTAATGTAGCTTCTGGCCTGCATGAGCTAAAACTGTAAAAGGCATAAAAAAACCACAAAAAAATTGAATTATGTTATGACTTGATTCTTTATCCACAAAGATACATAAGCAACTTGGGACTCGTTTTGAGTACAGTCATGTACAAAAAAAAGTGGTTAACAAAAAAAATTATTTAAACTATGTTGTGACTTGATCCTTTATCTATAAAAGTACATCAGTAACTTAGAAATTATTGTAATTACAATCACATCATCCTTTAAAATTATTCAAACACATATAATTGTTCGCATAAAAAAAGAGGGATAAATAAACCTGACAACACAATTATAACAAGGAAACCTGGGTAACAAGATGCAAGTGTGGGCAAAATTAAGACTTTATTAATAGAAAAAAGAATTCTACTACATAAAGTATGTATTCTCAACTTAAAGTCTTTATTCTGAACTTAAAGCCTTGAGCTAGTATTACCATAAATTAAAAAGCATGAGAAACCATCAGTATATTATGGTTTCCAACTATGTATTCTAACTCTTTTTGTTTGTTCTCCAATAGTCCTCTTAATTTTTTAGAATGATTATGTTATTTTCACTTATCACATGGGAAATGGATATTGTAATGATCTTTACTCGAATGCTGAAGGTGATGACTTTTCTCTTAGAAAGCTCTTTATCATGCCTATTGAGGGATGACTCTAACTCGGTCTTTTTACTCTGCAGCTTCATCAATTGTTCTTCTGCTTTTGTTATCTCAACTTGAGTGGTGGAAATAAATCTAGATGCCTCATCTTCAAAAGCTTCAGAATTTTTTAGCTACACTTCAAACTTTTAATTTCTAAGGCTTACTACACTGATGTCATCATAGGAGATGGTAAAGACTTTATATGGATAAACATTTTAACATCTTCAATCACCTTAATTACCATTTTTCTAATAGAGGAGCAATCAACCTTTATATCTTTCATGAAGTGGAGAATATTCTCAACTTCACTAAATAAGTTAGAAATATAATGGACCGGTGTAAGAACAATCTTATTTCTAATGCTCTTCCAACACTTAATAGCAAATTCAGATCTTATCTCATCTCTAATCCCAACAACTAAAATATTAAAGAGATTAGGGCTAGCAATAAAAGCAACACTCATTTCTAGCCTAATATACATATCAAAGCCGTTCCGTAAGTCCTGTTGACCAAGCTGAAATAAAGAACAATAAAAAAAAGGTTATTATATGATAAGTAACATGAATTAAAGAACAAAAAAAGTGTTAAACCAATTCATCAACATTATTTGGCATTATTGATGCGCTATGAACTCTGTGAAAAAAACTCAGTCCATACAGATTGAACACCTTCTACGTTTTAAATGTTTCCAACAATAATCATTTTCTTTATGTTCACTATCCTCAACATTTAAAATTGCTTCTACATTGTCTACCTTCTCGTCTTACACACGTATCATCGTGAGCATCTAAGTAAAAAAAATTGATGAGGTGCATAAAAAAAAGGCAAGTGTTCATTTACCAATCATGGAGAAAAGGATTATGCATTCCCTTTACCCCTGGGGAGATAATGGATTTCTTCTTAAGATGATCTTTTAAAGCACTTACTTCTTTTGCACTAGGAATTACAAGCGGTGTCTTCTTTATATAGACACATGTTTGGGCACCATCCTCTTTGCTTAAATCAACATCAACTATCTGTTTGTCTCTATAATAGTTAGAAGAATTTTTTTTTTCTTTGTTAAGCTAAGGCCATTCTTTTTTTGTTTTGCCCTCGGGATACTGTAGCAACATTAGTAGAACTTATGAGGCTGATTTTCATCTCGAAATGACAAACATTGGACCACTTTGGAGTCCATTAGTCCATATAACTTTTAGTCACCAAAGGAAGAAGCTTGAACTGAGAATGAGTGTTAAGTTTAGTGAAGTTATTCCAAAGTTAAAATGGTTGGAACCTTAATTCTCCCTCCAAAGTCATGGGGACTATGTTTTCAAATGTTTTGCTAACCGTATATTTTGTAGGAGATATGATTCTCTTAGGATTTCTTAAAAGAGCATTAGCTTGAGATTCATTGAAATCTTTTGTTAACCCCGAGCTAGTATATTTTGTCACCCAACTAACTTGACAAGGCTAATGATTGTTTGATGGGTGCTAAATTTTTTTACAAGCCAACTACTAAGAAAATGAATAGCAAAAGGGATGTCTTGTAAAGTCACACCTAATGCAGATTGAACGTTCTTTAAACCTTTAAAAATACTTGCTAAAATTGGTATTGCAAGAAAGAATCGTCTTCTAGCTATCATCATAGATGCTACTTTGAAAGCACTAGGATGAATGAAACCAACATCTTTACTAGGAAATATAAATTTTCATAGCCAACATTAAAGAAAAACCGCTAAGAAAACTTCATCTTGAATGTGAGAACGGACATCAAGCTCTTAGAGAGGATGCATGAATTTGTTAGAGCAAATACAAGATTTAAGTAACTTATTGGATTCACTGGACTTACTCATAGAGAAAGGCATCTTGTATCTCAAATCATCTCGGAACCAGAAATCTACCAAATTTTAAAAAGTCATTACATAGTCACCATCAATAGTCTCACATTCTTTATGAAAGGCAATAAATAGATACTTATAGCTCTTTGGAAGAAAAGAATGTCCTTTCTTATCAGTTTCATTAAGGTCATCAACAAAGAGGATGACTTCATCATAAAAAGTGCCAAAAATAGAAAGGCCGTTACATGATTTCAATTCCCATAGTGACACAAAATCCTCACTATTTAGGGTAGATAGCATGTTAGTAGAAGGATTCTAATGGTTCTAGAAAGAAAAGATAACATTCATCTGCCACTCATATGTAAAAAAGGATACAAAAATTGTATCTCTCGAGGATCGGCGCATAGTTTTTCAAAAATATCTTATCTCCATTCCCAATACTTGGGAGTATACTCAAGTGCATCAAAGATCAGGAAATAATCCATGTAAGTAGCATCTCCAACATGTTTGTGGTAGTATAATATGGCGGCAGATTAGCTAGAAAAGTTGTTGAATGTGGATTGGAGTACTGAAGTTGTAAAACTGATTGAGACAAACCACCATGACCATAAAGTTCATAAAAAATCTGCAATTACCACGAAGTCAAATGCTTGATGCTTTCGAAAGACCACCTCTTAGCGAATGGACCAATGGCGGGTTAGTACGATACTTGTCCTCAATTACTATGAACCTTTTAGAGGGGGGAAAAAAAAGAATTCCTTAAAGTCACTATCTAGAAAAAGGCACGTATCATATGCATATTTGAAAGAAGGGATGGGGAACAAGATTACAAGTCCTATAATATTTATATGTCCTAAAACAGGGAGGGTAAGAATTTTGCTTGATCAAAAGCCATAGAAGAGTGATGCTCTAATGAAAGAAAGTTATGAATCGTCAGAATTGATGGTTCGTTGAAAATAACAATTGTGACCATTAAGAAATGACTTTTCTAGCACCAAATCCAGTGAAATATTATAGCTGAAGAATTTAAACCGCCATAGCAACTCACGTGGAATCACAAGTCAGGCGATTAACCTACATCCAAGTTCCCAAAGAATGTCAAAAAATAAATTGAGTTACATTTCAACACCGGACAAGTATTTATATTGTTGAGGATATGACCCAGTCGTCATTGAGCATAAATAGTTCACAAAATTCTTCTGAGGTAGGATTAAATACAAAAGGATGTAGCTGTGAAAGAGATTCTGATAGCCAACCATTACGTAGTCCAAGCGGCTGGGAATTTATGGATTCTGAATCTCCACATCACAATTGTTGTTTTGATAGGATCAAAGGAAACGAATGACAAAGTAGAGCAAAAAAAAAAAAACTGAAAGAAAAAGTGAAAAGGGCGCTAAGCTTTCACTAATTCCCACCTAGAGTTCTTGGCCAACCACTCAAGCTCTCCGCCGAATAAAAATCATTGTTTAAAGTAGCCTATTCGCAAGGGTATAGCAAAGCTAGAAGCAGGGCCTTCTGGGAGTTTCGGGTTGCAAAATAATTGACTAGCAGTGGTGATTCTGAAGAAACCCTTGGAAGGGCAGAATCTAAGTTGGCTCTTGAAATTGATGGTGTTACAACTAAGACTTTTCATGTGAGCACAAAAGAAAATGCAGTAAAGGAGAATTCATATGAACCCGTTTTGAGGTGTAATCTATTATTCATGTTGATGTCCTGTTCGGTTGTATCATCTAAAAAAAAAAAATAGTAGTGCATCCCCTAGCAGTTTCATATTCAAGGAATCGCATAGTTTGCCTGGGAACCCATTCAATAACATAACCACCAAATTAATCTCTTACAGTATTTTTGTGATCTGGCTGACCATGATTCTAACAGTTCCAAATGCCCTTGTCTTCTACATCATCTCATTCTGATAGTTATGTCGCACTCTTGTCTTCTACATCAGCACCAACTGCCATGGTTCGTGAATAATGGTTGTGGAGAATCAAGTTTGGTATAAATAGAAGATGACTATCCATTTGCATCCTCCGACCTGTTGCTGCTACAGTTTCTATCCAAGTTGCTATGAAGTTGCAATATCTTTGTAGTAAAAACAATTCAAAGTATAAAACCGTTGGTATTTTTCGAAACATCAACATTTATTTTTAAATGTTAGTGAACTTGTCTTGAGGGGGTTTTATGTAAGAACAAAAAAATATTCTACCAATCAAATTTTACTATATATTATTTTTAATTTTATTTATAAATATATATTTGTTTAATTTCAGGTGAATAAAATTTTATCTAAATCATATCCAGACTTGGTTGTTGACTGGAGGTAGAGTTTTTCACAAATAGAAGGGATTAATATGGAACATTTTATGTGACATAGCAAAACTTAAAAAGAAGTTTGAACAAGTCAAATGATCATTCTAACAAAAACAACCATAAATTTTTATATAATCATTATATCTCAACAAATTTAAATTTTACAAGGAGCTTCTACAAGCCTTCTTCCTTTAATATCATATCTCTTTGCATATTGTTCATTTCTATTACTGTTTTTGTTTTTTTTTCTCCTTTGCAGGGTCTATATCTTCTGTCTCTGTTAAGGGTGAAATATGTTTAAATTGGAACTTTACGGAGAAACTATTTGTCACTCTTCTATGATTTGATTCCGGTGGTTCCCATCATGCAAGCTAACTTAAATCTTATATGGAACAAGTTCGACTAAAATCTCAAACCAAAAGAGATCAAGTCTATGGTTTCTAGCTAAAAGAACCATATATATATATAGAGAGAGAGCATTACCTTCTAAGCAAAACTGGCAATACGACTAAAAGAACCAGTCACTTAATTTAGTATATAGCAAGTATGGTTTCTAGCTACAAAACGTTCTGCCATGGTTCTCTGTATATAGCCCGTGTCAATTTCTAACAAGTGATTAAATTCTGTTATGTTCTTCAGTAAGATTAAAAAAAGTACAAACTTCTGCTGTGAAAAATAAGCAGGAACTTTAAAAGGGAGCATATCAGTCGTCTTTCCTTTGTTCAAAACGGCAAATATTATTCCATTAGAATAGTCAAGTCTCTTGTTTTGGGAGGAATTCCAAGTGAATTTATCCTTTACTCCGAATGTAATGTATGATAAAGAAAGAATGTCTGCAAAAAGTATTAGTGATACTACATCTCTCTTTATGCAGTTCTATATCCCAAGTTTCCAATATACAAAAAAGAAAAAGAAACGCTACAGCTAATTGATCTAACCTAGCAGCTATTCAGTGAGGACTACAGTAATTTGAAGTTTTCTCTCTGCATGTACAACTCAAAAGTACTGTAAATGGACATTTCCTTGATCAAAAAGCAATTATAATTTCTTTAATATACTAATCTTATTAGTGCCTGAAGGGGTTACAAAGCACTGTGGAGATTACATGAAAACCTGCTCTCAATCTGCTCCACCAAAATTTATCTGGCATGCATGTCCAACATGTATACTTTTGCATCTCATCATAACATTCAACAAGATCAAAGGATTTTAAACTTATTTAATGATGGTAAATATTGTCTGAACAATAGTGAGAATCAAAAGAGTAGCAGCCGCAAACATAGAAACAATTGCCCATGGGGTGCCAAAGTAATTGCTCATCAACAGAGCACGCCATCCTGGCCACCTGCGCCGGTAATACCTGTTCACCTTCCGGCACAGTTTTAGATAATAGTATTTTTTCAAGTAAGCATCAAGATAAAGCTTGTTGAAGAATTGCGTTGCCTCATCTGGATTCAACCAATTATCAATGATTCCACTACTGGTGAATGTATCCATATCTTTGGTAGTGTTAATGAGGTTGTCTAGGAGTACGGCATATGAAGTGATTATGTCAGTGCATTTAGGAGAACACTGCTCGTAGCTGATGAGGTTTCGAATGATGACTTCAGTTGTCTCCTGAACTAGCAATGGAGGGATTTCCAGGAATCCATTTTCGAATTTTATATCCAAGATGCTTCTTGACTCACCCGCCTTCAATTTAATTCCGGCGTCTACAAGATTTGTGACGGAAGGAATAGGTTCCCATCCGGTTTCACTATCTTCCTCTTCTCCAGATGACAAAACTAACCAATTTCTTAAGAGGTCAAGCAAATGTTTTTGTCCTTGGTAAGAGGGATCTATGGAGGGTGGATGAAATGAAAAAATGTTTCGAAAGAATTTAAGGGCAAGATGTGCGAGGGTTGTCGCGTTTCCAGGTTCCGCGGTCATGTTGAACAAGTGTTCAAGGACCAACCAAGGTATTTGGTTTTCTACCAATATCAAGTCATGATATAGGTACTGCAACATACAAGACATGTTGAAGATAGGATCATCAACTTCTCTAAGAAGATTATATTCATCCTTTCTAAATAGCTCAATAAGAAAGCAACCATCTATTACCAATATTCTGACAAAATCCTCCACACCGACATCAATTGGTCCGGCATAACACGAACGTGCCTCTTTCTCGATCCCCCTGGTGGATTTGATCAACCCCTTCAGTGTTATGCTCCCAGATCCTCGGCAGAGAAGGCCTTTGAGATACTTCAGTTTAATTCTCTCTGTAGATTTCATCAGTGGATGGTGACGGTGCCAGGGGCCAATTGAAAATGCGTTGGGGGTATAAGCTTTTTCGCTATGCCTTCGGAGAATGTGGGGCACTCTAAAGATGCATATTTTATCAGGCATTATCAAATTCTGGGACATCATAATTTCAACGGAAGAGGTCAATGAATCAATATCAATTGTGACCTGATCATCTACTCCATGAGAAGGATCGCATATATCAGCATTCCTTGTACCACCATCCCTTTCGGATCTTGCCATCGTTCCTATGTGAAGAAGAAAAGAATAATGAGGACAAAAAAACAAATATACAATCTACTTGAAGAGAAAGAAAAGGAATTCTAAGCCGAGTGTGAAAAGTAACCCATTCAACGAATTATATATCTCCTTTAAACCCATAAATTCTTCAGGCCAAGCTCAACAAACCATGATTCGAGTACCTACTCAGAACCCAAACCCTTCCAAATCCTACCGGGTTGTATAAACTTGTCCTACACAAAGAAAGTTTTCTGCAAGGTTTTGAACTCAGCTGCACTCCAAGCATAACTCTGTTGGGAGTTTAGAAAGGTTTGTGATTTTTCAATCCTTTTGAAAAGAATAGTTTCCTAGCAATTTTCCCAAATGAGCAATCAGAAGGACCTATGAAGCTGACGAGCTGTGGTGTATGGTGAAAGAGAACATATATTAGCATTAAGCTTCTCTCATACCTGACAGAATGCAACTTTCCTGTAGATCTTATCACTCCTCAATGATTTTATTTCGTTACCTATGTTGAGTTGTTGACTGCTGCCTGCAACAATTTGCAAGAAAATTTTTACATGGTATCATCGAAGTTTGCTGCTGAAATTCCGAACCATTTCAGAGTGCATCCCTACAAAGTTTACTGTGATATTCAACTGTGCAAAGACAAAAATGGTAAAGCATTACCTTTCACGATTAGCCAAAGCCTTGATTCGTTCTTCAGGCTCTCAAAGTGAATTCTTCAGGGTTAGGGGCATGCACGTTTATTGTTTATGGAAGAGCAGATTGAGGCATTTGAAGATAAGTCTGTGAAAGCTTAGGCCGAGGAGGGAGGAAAATTTAGATGTTTCTCATGCGGCTAGAATCAGGAGGAGGAGAAGAAAAGAAGTGAGAATTACATATTTCTGGATGATATTTAAGGCATTGCAATTCTGAGACATCTTAAGGGGCATTGTATGAAACTTTGCTTCTACGAAAACATGGTTCTGATAAATTGCTCTGGAAGCTAAGGTATCAGTCCTATTCTTTTCTTTGCTTCTATCTCTAGAACTGTCTGTCTATTCCAACACCCAATTTCCTACACCCAATAATGAAACAAAATCAACAAAAAGCTAAACTATAATTGAGGCAACAGTAGAATCACAAAGCATATATCAAAGAAAAAAAAATAACAGAGAAATTTTACAGCAAAGAACTGAAAAAACCCTTTATTATTTCTAAAACGCTCTTAATTACTATTTTTTAAAAAATATAAAAAATAATATTAAAAAGAAAACTCAAAACAAAATTAATAGTGAAAATTAATATTGTTTATGTACTAAAAACCATTATGTCCATTTTTTTATATTCTTTTTTGTAAATTTATAATTTAGTTACTTTTTCCAAATGGTAACGGAGAACATTTTGGATAAAAAAAGAGAGGAGGTTACTGGTTAGGTTAATGTAATTATTAAAATTATAATTGTAAAATAAACTAAAGGAGTTGGGGTTATTGTCGTATGAACAAAGCGATATTTTTTGTTATTTCACTATAGATTTTGTTACATTAACATGGTTTTATGTATTTGACCCTTTTTTTCAATTTCAATTTGCATGCTCTCACTTTTACAAAGTGTTGAAAAATATTTTAATAATTAATCAAAATTAATTTTATAAAATAGAACTTTAGGTTACAATTAAAAAAGAAATTAAAAGAAGAGGTATCAATATTAATAGAAAAAAGAAAAACAAAACAAAGACCATTTAGACTTTGGCATAGAAAACTTCATTTTGATACCTAATATTTCAATTTATTTATTTTTTGTTCCCTATTACTTTTAGAAATTTATAATTCAACCCCAAACCTCATTTGTTTTAAGTTTCAATCCCTAAATGTTGAGAGTGGAAAGTGACAATCACCAAAAAAAAAATAGAGGGGAGAGAAAGTGCTTGGAAAGCTATATTTCAAGTATCAAAAAAATTAATATTGATGCCCATGAGTTCATCTTCTGGAGGGATGCTCAATATTGAATATGGTGTTTCTATGCCATCATGCTGGAAAAAACTAATTTGGGTCTGTAAATTTTCTATTCGAGTGATTTTCACTTTTTAAAATGATTAGATCCAAAAGCTCAAACCTTAACCTTACAAGGACCGGAAATGAATAGAAAATTGTCTAGTCAAATAGTCTACCATGACAAATGACATATCTTACATTAAAAAAAAGAAATGAATGATATGTCATGATTAATTTTTAATTTTAATTTTAATTTTAATTAATAGCTCTTCTCTATTTATTTTTTTTACTTTTCATTATTTTTTTATATAAATTTTAATTAATACCTTCTCTTTTATATTATTTTATATTGTTTTGTTCATTTAAAAAATAATAATAACTAATCTTCTTAATTTTTTTTATTTTTTTAATATTTCAAATAGATTATAGTCATTTTTTTTAGGTTTTTTAGATTTTATATAAATAAATTTTGTTTATATAATGACATTACAAGAACAAAAATTGTATGTTCTCGACAACCAAAATTAACCTTTGAGGTAAAATAAAAAAAAACATATAAATTAAAAAGTACAATCAAGATTAAATATTTATATAAGCATGCATATTTTTACTAGGATGATTATTTTTTGTTTTAGTTTTTAACTAATATATTTACTTATTAGTTCAGTGTAGCTTAGTTATGTAACTAGTTTATAAACTATCTGGGTGATATGAAGGCTAGATGAAGGTGAGATGCTTACCATTAAAAAATAATATAAATTATATTTTAAAACTTCATCTTATAGTTTAAAGTTATTAAGTTTAGATAATTTTTTGAAATGGTATTAGAACCTTGATGATCAAGTGATTACGAGTTTAAATCTCATCATTCCTATTTATTTGATAAAAATTAAGCACAAAGTAGTGTGAGTCTGTATAAGTTTTAAGTCCAAAGAGCTTTCACTTGAGGGGGGTGTGTTAGAAAATAATATAAATCATATCTTGCGACCTCACCTAACAACTTAAATTATTAGATTGAAATGGTTCTTTGATACTCGCAATATGCATATTTAATAACGTTGGGCAAAACGCCACAGGTTACGTCCTTTGACTACTTTTTTTCTACTATAATTCAAAAATTGAGCTACAATGGTTTTGATTTTTTTTTAATGGTGTTCATGGATATAATCGGTTTAGATTTGGGTTAATAGTTATAGCCAACACAATTTTTAATAATTTACAAATTATAGTCCCAACTCATTTAATCTTTTTGGATCCCAATGAGTTGAGTTAATTTTTTTATTGATATTATAAATATTATTTGGTAAGTTTATGAATTTTTTTATTCCTACACGATCCTAAAAGAAATAATTTTTGAACACTACAATTAAAAAACAAATCAGGCAGAAATCAATTGATGGTCTAAAACAATACAGTCAACTGAAGGAATTTTAAAGTTTGAAATGGATATGCACCTTCACACACACATGGGAGAATAGCAAGTTCTGGACTTGAGATGCAGTAGAATTTAGTTACTTTTTCAGCAGCTGTCATACATAATTCAGCCTCATTATCACATAGTAACCGCATATAAGCAAGGACCAAGTCCCACCTTAGAAACAACTAGCTGCTTTGCCGGCGCTATGCCGTAGATCAATTTTGGAAGAAAGGATGTAGAAAGTCACCTTGTATCTCAAATCATCTCAGAATTGAAAATCTATCCAATCTTGAAAAATCATTACATAGTCACCACCAATAGTCTCATATTTTTTTATGAAAGATAATAAATAGATACTTATATCTCTTTGGAAAAAAAAAACATCATTTCTTATCAGTTTCATTAAGTTCATCAGTAAAAAGGATGATCTCATCATAAAAAAGTGTCAAAAATAGAAAGGTTACTCTATGATTTCAATTCCTAAAGTGACACGGACTCCTCATCATTTAGGGTAGATAACATGTTAGTAGAAGGATTCTAATGGTTCTAGAAAGAAAGGATAACATTCATCTATAACTCATATGTAAAAAAAGATGCAAAAATAGTATCTTGAATATGTACTCTTTGAGGATCAACTTTTAGTATTTTAAAATATCTTATATTCATTCTCAATACTTGAAAGTATACTTAAGTGCATCAGAGATTAGAAAATAATCCTTGCAAGTAGCATCTCTAGCATGTTTACGGTAGTCTAATAGCAGCAAATCAGCTAGAAAAGTTGTTGAATGTGAAAAGGAGGACTGGAATTGTAAAACTAATTGAGTCAAACCACCATGATCATAAAGTTCATAAGAAGTCTGCAATAACCACGAAGTCAAATGCTTGATGTTTTTGGAAGACCACTTCTTAGTAAATGGACCAATGGTAGGTTTGTATACGCGAAGGCTTGTCCGATAATACTTGTCCTCAATTATTAAAAATTTTTTAAGAGGAAAAATAAAAATTCTTGAAAGTCACCGTCTAGAAAAATGTAAGTATTATGTGCATATTTGGGAAAAAAAAAGATAGGGAACAAGATTACAAGTCCCATAATATTTATGTGTCCTAAAAAAGGGAGGGTAAGAACTTACCTTGATCGAGAGCCAAAGAAGAGTGATGCTCTAATGTTTGAAAGAAAGTTATAAATAGTCAAAATAAATTGATGGTTCGTTAAAAATAACAATTGTGAACATTAAAAAATGACTCTTCAAGCACCAAATCCACTGAAATATTATAGTTGGAGAATTCAAACCGCCAAAGCAACTCACATGGAATCACAAGTCAGGCGATTAACCTACATCCAAGTTACCAAAGAAT
>Ga0325405_1002413_pt1 | contig 19214 bp, 15 predicted proteins | sample PopdelMetagenome_21_FD_205663 | JGI IMG/M metagenome (GOLD analysis project Ga0325405, IMG submission 205663) | Populus deltoides microbial communities from Bellville, Georgia, United States - Xylem-Control-R2 | ecosystem: Host-associated > Plants > Phyllosphere > Stem > Wood/Secondary xylem...
ATATATATATATATATATATTATTTGTAATTTATATAGTTGATTTTTCTATGGTTCGACCCCGGTCTTGTCGGGTTATTTATAACTTCGACACTCCTGCACTTGGGATAAGACATCAACTCTTTGATCGTGTCAAGTTTGGCGTCGTTGCCAGGGAGGTAAATTTCTGTACAAATTATAAATTTTGTTGTATTTTTTTTTTCTTTCACTCTTCTTTTATCTAACTTTTGTTTCTTTTCTTTTCTTTGTTTTTGTTTTTCTTTTCTTCATTTTATTCTCTTCTTACACGTGCATGAGATTTTGGTCACGTACATTAAGTGGTAGACTTTGTAGGGTATCCTCATCTTCTTTAGAAAATATGGCTGAAGAGGATAATCAGTTGCTTCATAATAAGAATAATCGAGTTAGAACACTAAGAGACCACATGAATCCTATAAGAACAAGTGCACCCTCATGTATAGTTTTCCCTCGTGATGCATTTCACTTCAATTTTAAGTCAGGCATTATTCAACTTTTACCTTCTTTTCATGGCTTAGAACTAGAAAATCCATATTTACATTTGAGAGAACTTGAAGAGGTTTGTAACACTTATAATGACTTAAATTGTAGCATGAACACCATTAGATTAAAGCTTTTTCCTTTTTCATTAAAAGATAAAGCTAAAACATGGGTACAAAATCTTAGGTCAGGATCCATTTGTGCTTGGGATGAAATGGAACAACAATTTTTAAAGAAATTTTCCCTTCTCATAGAACAAACTCTTTCAAAAGACAAATCACCACTTTCACTCAAAAACCAGGAGAAACATTTTACTAGTGTTGGGATAGGTATAAAGACTTGCTTAATACTTGTCCTCATCATGGTTTTGAAACATGGAAATTGGTTTCACATTTTTATGATGGGTTAACATCTAAAGATAGGCAAATGGTGGAATTGATGTGAAATGGAACTTTTGAAGATAAAGACCCTGATGAAGCAATGGAATACATGGACTTGTTAGTTAAAAATGCTCAGAATTGGGACATTACAGGTACTTATGAGCATAGTTATTAAACCTGGCCCGGCCCGGCGGGTTGACCGGGACCCGGTCGACCTGGTCCCGGTCAACCCGGTGGCTGGACCATCCAGGTTTGTTAAAAGACCGGCAGGTGCAACAACTCGGCAAAACTTGGGAAACCCGGCGGGTCGACCCATGACTCGGGCGACCCGGGAGAACCGGACGACACCTGGTGTTTTTTTTCTTCAAATATGGTTTCTGTCATTCAACTTCTCTTCTTATTTCTTCATCTTTTCTATAATGAGCTGCTGTTTGCAAATGCTCGAGTCATCCATGGAAGCTGGCCCGATAGGGACAAGCTGGCGGAGAAGTTTGTTGCCATGAGCGAGGCCAGTCTTGGAAAAGAAACACATAAATGAATGGTTTATGCTGTTTGATTTTCAGACCTTTAATGCTACTAGAAAATAAGAATAATGCAGAAAACAAGCAAATCACCATTGATAATTATTCTTGCTATTGTTAGTTAATTTTCTGTGGTGAGTTGCTGCTTCATCCTGAAGAGCTGGGTCTCTTGGTTTGGCCAATAGGTGGCTGGGGAAAAAAAGGGAGGGACTCTCTAGTTTTGGCCAAAAAGGCAAGGGGATGACTGAGAGAGGGATGAGGGAAATTGTGGCTGGGTCTCTGTGGCAGCTACTTTGGCCAAGTGAAAAGGAAAGCTTTGCTGGTTTTAGGAGAGAAAATCCAAAGCAAGGGCGACGGTGACTTGTTTTTATTTTTGGTAGAGATAGGGAAAATTTAGGGATGTCTGTGCCCTTCTTTTAAATTAAAAAAATAACATATTATTTTTTTAATGTGAAATAAAAAAAATTAAAACTTTATTATTTATAACATATATAGCTTATATTCACATGGATTTTTTTTAATTTTTTCTTATGAAATATTAAAACTTTAATATTTTTTTATTTTTTCGGGTTGACCCATAAAACCCAGGACCCGGCCCCTTAACCGGGTCAATCCCCGGGCCGGGTTTGATAACGATGCTTATGAGGCACAGGCTAAAACTCAACCTCATATATTTAGTGGAGGTATGTACAACCTTGGGGAAGATCATAACTTCCAAGCTAAATTTGCATCTTTAGCTATAAAAGTCAAGGCACTTGAATTTAAAAAGAGTGGTAAATTAAAATATGTTCAAGACATTGTGTGTCAAATCTGTGAAACGAATGAACATGCAACCAATGATTGTCCAACTTTGCCTTCTTTCAAGGAATGTCTCTATGAATAAGTTAATGCTTTAAACAGTTTCCAAAGGCCAAATCAGAATCCATACTCATAAACGTTATAATCCTGGTTGGAGAAATCATCCAAATTTCAGTTGGAAGAGTGGTAACAATAATGCACAAACTTCACAGCCACCATTTCAAGCACACCATAATTTTTAAAATTCTCATGGATTTGTACCTCCTTATGCTCCCCCTCCTAGAAGAAATCTGAGGAAACACTGCATGCATTCATTGAAAAGTAAGAGACAATCAACACTCAAAATGCTCAAACTATGGCAGATTTAAAAGATACTCTTGCAAAGTTCACATCTGCTCTCAGTTTTTAGGAGAAAGATAAGTTTCCATTTCAACCTCAGCAAAATCCCAAAGGGCAATACAATTCAAATGCAAGTAGCTCTGGAAGCCCACACATGGATCAAGTCAAATCAGTCACTACTCTCCGCAATGGTAAGGTTATTGAAAAACCCATTCTTGAACCTTGTGAAAAAGATGATGAGTTAATCTCTGAGGGTAAGGAAGGGGTTGAATCTGAACATTGCAAAGAAAAGACTGAGTCCTCACAAGAACTTCCATTTCCTCATGCCATGACCAAACAAAGGAAAGTCAATCACAATTCTGAAATCCTTGAAACTTTCAAACAGGTAAGGATCAATATACCTTTGTTGGATGCTATTAAACAGGTACCTTCTTATGCTAAATTTTTGAAAGATTTGTGCACCGTAAAGAGAAAACTGAATGTGAAAAAGAAAGCCTTTTTAGCCGAACAAGTAAATGTCATTCTTCAAAACAATAATGCTTTGAAATATAAAGACCCTGGATATCCTATAATTTCATGCTTTATTGGAGAATATAAAATTAAAAAAGCTTTACTTGATCTTGGAGCTAGTGCGAATTTACTTCCATATTCAGTTTTTCAAAGTCTCAATCTAGGTGGGTTAAAACCAACTTCTGTAACTCTTTTACTTGCCGATAGATCCGTAAAAGTGCCTAGAGGAATAGTTGATGATGTGACAAGTCAATAAATTCATTTATCCTGTGGATTTTATTGTCTTAGACACAAAACCTGTTGAAGCATGTAATTCATTTCCTGTTATTTTAGGACGTTTGTTTCTTGCAACTTCTAATGCATTGATTAATTGTAGGAATAGACTGATGAAGCTATCATTTGGAAACATGATATTGGAGATGAATATTTTTAACATTTGCAAGCAACCTGGAGTTGATAATGATTCACAGGAAGTAGATGTTATTGAAGAATTAGTTCATGATCAATTTGAATCTACCGTGAGTAAAATAGAGTTTGATGAATATGCAGATTTGTAAATAATTTATTCTCAAGAAGAAATCGAGGACAAGAAATGCACTAAAAATGTTGATACGGATCTTTTATCAAGATTGACAATAGATTCGACATTCACACCAATCGATGATTACTTTCCTGATGAATCTTTACTTTCTCTTAGCTCAATGCCATGGTTTGCTAAAAATATCAATTTCATTGCTTCAGGATTTTTGCCAGCTCACTGGTGTACCGAAGACAAAGGAAATTTTTTGAACGAAGTGAAGAACTTTTATTGGGATGAACCTTATTTATTCAAATATTGTCCTTATCAAATATGTTGAAGATGCATTTCGGATAATGAGGTAAGTAGTGTCATTAAACTTTGTCATTCTAAGGCATGTGAGAGTCATTTGTTGTCAAAAAAGACGACTGCAAAAATCTTACGATATGAATTCTATTGGCCCATCATGTTCAAAAACACACATGTGTTCTACAAAGCTTGTGAACATTGTCAAAAGTCAGGATTTATTTCAAAACATAAGAAATCTTTAGATAATCTTCTATTGACTTTTGAGACGTATCCTGATGGAGATATGCATTGTCAAGTTCATGATTTATACCTAATTTTCATAAAGAACATGCTCGTCATAGTCTTGGGAATCTAACTAAAAAAGACCTTGTTTGCTAGTTTTTAAGAAAATTGGATGAGAAGTTTATCCTCGACCTATAGAGGGCGTTTAAGCCATTCTTGAACGTAAAACCAAAGGAAGATATGAGCCACAATCACAACTACCTGCTTTTCCAAACAAAAAAAAAGAGTCCAGCTGGTCTATAAATAGGTGGTATGATGCATTTTCAATTTCTCATCTATAAAATCTTCTCTTCATTCCCTTCATTTCTACTCAACCCATACATTCAACAGATATAGAAGTGTGTAGAAATGACAGGTTCCTCAGGTCATCAAATAAGAAATATTTGTGTTTTTTGTGGATCTAGTCCTAGGAAAGAAAAAGAGTTTTTAGAATCAGCAAATCATCTTGGTCAAGTACTAGCTGAGAGAAAGATTCATTTAGTGTATGGGGGAGATAGCCTTGGGTTAATAGGGGGTGTGTCAATAGCTGCATTTTAAGAGGCAATCAAGTTTTGAGCGTCGTCCCCAAAGTTTGAGCAAAAGGGGACATCATTAGAAAAATAATTAGAGAGGAACTACAGGTCTCCACAATGTGTGATCGAATGAATATAATGTTTAACCATGATGACGTCTTCATTGCCTTACCAGGTGGTCTGGGCACATTGAAAGAGATCTTTCATATTTCCTTTTGGGCTCAATTTCACATTCATCATAAACCTATAGGTTTGTTAAATGTTAACGGTTTTTATGATAATTTGTTGTCTTTTCTTGATCAAGTTATGGAACAGGAATTTGTAACATCTTCGGCACGACAAATCATAATCCCTGTTGCTACTGCTGAACAACTGTTTGATCAACTACAGTCTTTCATCCATGTAATTAACCCTCTATGAGTCGCATAAATTGGTCAACTATGGAAAGTCGTAAAAAGCTTAGATTGGATTTGAGCCTTCATTTGTGAAACTTTGTGTCTTTTGGTTTTATTAATAGCATATTATTTTGTTTTGTTATTTCTTATATTTGTTTAAGTGTGTTTTAGGTTTGTTAGTGTTTGCTGTTTCAGGTGATATCTTCTACACTCTATCTTTCTACCTTAGGACATTGAGGACAACGTCTCGTTTTGGTTGAGGGGGAGAGGGTAGTAGTTGATATTAAAAAAAATTAATTAACTAACTGCATTTTCTATTATTAAAACCATTTGCAAAACTGTTGTTACTAAGATTGCAGAGTAAAGGAGGAATTTTAGTGACTCTTGAGACGCATCTTAGTAAACATTCTTAACAAGGTCTATCAGAATACTTCTTAAAATATTCAGGTTTACAAACTCTCACATTATTATCACTTGATTCTGCTCATTTACTCATTTAACAAAAATTCTTAAATCTTCATTTTCACACACACATTTTAACATATGATTGTGGGTTGCACATTGGATTATTACATTATTTATGTTCTTTTATTAAAGATAACAACTAAGGGAAAGTGATAGGATATAATTTGCAAAAAAAAAAATTTGATAATATTGATGATAATAAAAACGTACATAAGTTTGGTTTCGTAGCCTCCCTACCATAAGCAATTAAGCCTGAAGGGGTGTTTTAACACCTAATACCTTAAAGTCAACTGATGTGGGAGCTATTGGCCCAGTGCTTGTTACATGGGTTAAGGACAAAATCTTAAGGGAATCAAACATTGCACTATCAACGTATCAATATTTGTAACCCGAGTTACTAAGCTCGTAGGGGTATCTCAACACCTAATGTCCTAAGACCAACTGGTCTGGGAATCATTAGCCGAAAGCTCGTTACATGGGTTAAAGATGCATTGTATTTTAAGTTATATATATAAAAGAGATAATAATCCCAACCCAAAAGAGTTAACCTTTGAAAAACATTAGAATAAAATATTGTTTTCTTCCAATAAAAGCCCCATCATCTATGTTCTTATACATTGAGCACATAAAAAAAAGGTTTATTAATATCTTGTTTCAACATTATGAAGCAGATATATAAATTTAATGAGAGTTTGTTTATTTGGATAGATTAATGGAAGTTGAATGATGAATGCCTTGCTTTGTGGAATTTGCAAATTGTTTTTCTATTTTAACGCTTTAATTACTAGGGACTAGTAATAAGCTGGTTGGGGGGTGTGATTAGTACTTAAAAGAGCATTTTTATCAAGGTTTTATATCATCATTTTGCACATGAAGTATCAATAACTCCTTAACTAGAACATGTTTTATAATAACATGCCTAATAATATAAGATACATTTAATTTATCATAAATGTTCATCTTAAATGCAGGCCTATCCCATAAATCAAAGGATTGATTGATGAGTTTTACTACTAAAATTGAGAAGACAAAGAGATGGCTAAGCTTAGAAAAGAGATGTTGGTTCAGTCCAAACTAGAACACCATTCGGTTATTGGATCATAACTGTAGCTGTAGAACTTGGATTCAGGTCTAGTTTATATGTATGAAAAGCTAAGACATAGGCCTAAAACTTATATGCAGAGTCCCAGATTTAAAAGTGTCATTTTCGAGTTCAAATAGTAACAACAACGAAGACATCAGAATCTGTCCTGCAACTCAAACATAGTTCAGTGTTCAGCCCATATCTCGAGTTCTAGAAGTCCAAATGTGCCGATTATTGTTTTGTTGGAAAGTTGAGATAATTTCCCAGAACATTCATGAAGACTATATGTTCAAATTCTAATGTTAGCAATGACGTTTTGTTATGGCAAGAAGATAAGGATTGTCACCAAGTCAAGATGTGGCCACCTACTCAATAATTAGTCATCAAATCAATAGTTTCGAATTTTAGCCAATACAAGCAGGCATTTGCCATGCATTTAGGCATCCTGGTTTTCAGATCTAGATCATGCTCTTTATTTCCTTCTTTATATTCTTGTAATGTTTAAGTTTTATTTCATGTTATATTTTTCTTAATCTTTTGTTTATGCTTTTCATTTCCTTTACTATACTTATGTTCTTATGTTATTTATTTATGTTTCTCTTCTTCATTATGTTTAGCTAAGTTTATTTTGTCAAGGTGAAAAGGTTACACTAATGGTGTAAGAATAAGTATAGTGTAAACTTAACATGGACTTTAATGTTTGAGACTAACATGTTTTGTATTTATTATCTTACTCACTTTTAATACCTTGCTTGTTAAATGGTTAATCTAGATTTGTGTTGTATAACCCTTGGTATAACAAATACTTGGCACTTTCATAGGCAACTGTATGGTATAACCGACACCTGAGCTATGAAAGGAACTTGATTTGTTGTTAACATAAGTTATCACTATGAATACCTGATAATATTTACAAGTATTAGCACTACTCGAAAAAGATAATTAATGTAATCATGTTAACAATTTATAATTCCATTGGAACCTCTTTTGTGTGTGGTTTCAGTCAAGTAATAAAAATAGTTTATACTATACTTATTTGAAATACCATTAGTGGATCCTCTAACCTTCATAATTTTTTTTATCCTTATTTAATCCTTACATCAATATCCCATAAAATTCTCATAAACTCTTTGTTTTATTAAATATGTATATTATTTGTAATTTATATAGTTTACCTCCCTGTGGTTCAACCCCAGGCTTGCCGGGTTATTTATCACTTCAACACTCCTGCACTTGGGATAAGACATCAACTCTTTGATCGTGTCAGAGGTTAATAATGGGAGAGGGAACGATTATTAATAGTAGAACAAGGAAGAGATTCTAATGAAATCCAGAAGGGAGAAGTGAACAAAATATGAATACATGTTACTCTTTTTAAATTGTTAGATATTCGTGTTGTTGTATTTATTGTGATATTCATGTTTTAATAATATGTGTTTTGTTTCAGGACCATCGCTTTCATGACAGGAGTAGATCCTAGCTTATGTTCCCTTCTTGTAATCTAAGTTCTAAGAAGTATACCCTTGTATTTTGTAAACATGAAAATGTTTGTATAACTTAATTTGTATAATTAATGTTTAAACTTGATTAAATGAACTTAGCTCTGTAGTTCATATAACCATATTTCATGTATGTGTATTTATATTTTTATCCATCCATAATGATATTCTATTATTTAATGTATATCATAAATATTGTGGTTGATAGGTGTGATAATATATGTGGGTTTGAAACCCAGGATGATTGGGTCGGGATTGAGTTAGGAGATGCGAGTTATTAGAAGTTGTAAACAGGTTACATGTCAATAACTTGGGACCTTCCGGTATAGGGGAGACTCCGTCGAAATTTTGGTAGATTTTAATACGAAGACCATGAATGAATATATATATATAATTTAATTACTCTGTTTTCGGTTGACATGAGATTGTTGTTTTTATCCCGGAAATAGGGGATGTTACATTTTTGTATCAGAGCTCAGGTTGCTATTCCGGGGACAGGAATAATTATATGATTTTGAAATGTGTTTCAGAATGGTGAGAACAAGGCAAGGAGCTAGGACTGATCCATCCTTAGTTCGGGGAAGTGATCAGAATTTTCGTAATGAAAGTGATCCAGACTAGGATCCCTTGACAGACACCTCCTCTCATATAATTGCAACATCAGTGTACTCTAAAAGGGGCGAGTCAGTGAGACTTCGAGATTATTCGTTGTCCTGTTAGGCAGATGTATCAATACCTAAGGTATCAGACAGACAGAGGGGAGATAATATACCCCCACCAGTGGCACCGGTAGCTGGATCAAACCCATTTTTGGATCCTGCTTTTATGGAACATATAGTGAGAGCTGTAGCAGCAGGAATGGTAGTGGGAGCCTCCAGTACAACTCTTAGATTAGGGGAGTAGTCACCATAGTGCAATTGGTGAAGGGTATGAGAGAGATGAGTTGTATGACTTACCATAGCAAAGAGGATGTTGAGGTTACTGGGCATTGGCTGAGGAAAGTGGAAAGAGTTATAAATCAGATGCAGGTGCCAGAGGAGCTACGGGTGGATTGCGTGATTCAGCTATTGGTTGAAAGTGTCCACTCTTGGTGGGAGACCTTTAGAGAGAGGAGATCAGGGGAGGTATTGAGATGGAGGGACTTTCATGAAGAGTTTGAGGAGAGGTACCATTCTTGGGAGCATATGAGGGAGAAAAAACAAGAGTTTTTGGATTTGAGGCAGGGAGATTTGACAGTTTTGGAGTATGAGAGGAGATTTCAGGACTTAACAGCTTTCGCCTCCACTTACCTTCCTACAAAGCGCCACAAGGTGGAGAGGTTCCGTGATGCACTGAGGCACGAACTAAGGATGATATTGATAGCCATGCAGTTTCAGTCTGTGCGAGAATTGGTATGGGCTACTCAAGGTATGGAGAGGGTAATAAGGGATACCCCAAAGCCAGTGGTCAAGCAGAGTCAGGCAATTAGAGCTAAGAGGAGAGATTTTGAGTTTTTGACTAGGAGACCTCTCCCAAAGAAAGCGAAAAGAGTGAGCAATCATCAGGACAGTTCCAGAGAAGAAGTGGGAGTTTCACCCTAGGAGGGAGCTCAAGAGTATCTAGACAGGTTAGTAGAAGAGGAGCTTGGAGAGGACAGGCTAGACAGGGAGTCAAAACTGTTTGAGGGTCTACAGAGCAGAAGGGATCAGTATATCTATTTTGTTAGAGGTGTGAGCAGCGACACCCTGAAGATTGCTCTGTGATTTCAGGGAGATGTTATATTTGTAGAGGAGAGGGGCATCAATGGAGAGAGTGCCTGCATGTAGGCAGAGGCTGTTACTATTATTGGGACACAAGTCATATGAAGAATGATTGTCCTCGTAAAACTACCGAGGGAGCCCATGGTAAGAGGATTGAGGTTCAGAGCCAGTAGTAATCAGTGACAGTCGATCGTTCTGTCAGGCCTACCGAGTCAGGGACAAGTGCTACTCGTGGGAGGCCCAGAAATCAAGAGGGGAGGACTTAGGGTTGGGTATATCACATGACCTACGAGGATGTGGGTATTGTACCTGATATGGCGGCAGGTACTTTACAGTTAGATACAATGCAAGTTTATGCTTTAATTGATCTTGGAGCTAGTCATTCCTTTGTATCTTATAAAATTGTGAATAACTTGCATGTGTTATCTTGTAACTTGGGTGTAGGAGTGACAGTTAGTACACATCTGGGAGAGAATAAACATATTGATGATATTTATAGAGGGGTAAAACTATATATTGAAGGTTTATAGTTGAGGGTAGATCTTATGTCGTTAGAGCTATATGATTTTGACTTGATTCTGAACATGGATTGGCTAAGTAAACATAAGGCACAAGTGGATTGTTTCACCAAGACGGTGACAATCCAAGGAATAGGTGATAAAAGAATATTGTTTAAAGGGGAAAGAAAAGTAATTCCAAGTTGTGTAATCTTAGTCTTGGTGGCTAGAAAATTACTGAGGAAGGGTTGTTCTGCTTAGTTAGCCCATGTAAGAGAGCTAGAAAAGGGTAGCATGGATTTGGCTAGTATTCTTGTTGTGAAGGAGTTTTGAGATGTATTCCTAGAAGAGTTGCCTAGATTACAAAATTGAAGTTTCCAGAGAAACTATTCCAGGAGTTTCTCTTATAGCCCAGTCTCCTTATAGGATGACACATATGGAATTGGCGTAACTGAAGGTCCAGCTTCAGGAATTGTTAGATAAAGGCTTCATCCGGCCTAGTAACTCACCCTGGGGAGCTCCAGTGTTGTTTATAAATAAGAAGGATGGCACCCTTCGTTTGTGCATTGATTTATCGTCAATTGAATAAAGTGACGGTGAAGAACAGGTATCCACTCCCACAAATAGATGACTTGTTTGATCAGTTAAAGGGTGCTAGGGTGTTCTCTAAGATAGATTTGAGATCTGGATACCACCAGTTGAGAATTAAGGAACAAGACATACAAAAGACTGCATTCCGAACCCGTTATGGGCATTACGAGTTTTTGGTGATGCCTTTTGGGTTAACCAATGCTCCGGCCATGTCTGTGGACTTGATGAATCGGGTGTTGCGGCCTTACCTGGACCAATATATGGTTGTATTTATTGACGATATCTTGGTGTATTCAAACTCTCACTTGGAGCATGAAGAATATCTAAGGGTTGTGCTACAGAATTTAAAGGAGAATCAATTATATGCAAAGCTGGATAAGTGTGAGTTTTGGCTCAAGGAAGTAGTATTTTTAGGCTATGTAATATCTGCAGAAGGAATATTTATGGATCCAAGAAAGGTTAAGGCCGTGTTAAAATGGAAAAGGCCTATCAACGTGATAGAAATCCAGAGTTTCTTAGGTCTTGCTGGATATTACCGGAGGTTTATTGAGGGGTTCTCCACCATAGCATCACCTTTAACTAAGTTGACCCGCAAGGAAGTTAGGTTTGTTCGGTTGGAAGAGTGTGAAGCGAGCTTTCGAGAACTAAAGGAGAGGCTCACTTCTGCTCCTGTGCTGGCCCTTCCATCGGGGACAGAAAGGTATGTGATATATAGTGATGCCTTAAAAAAGGGTTTGGGATATTTATTGATGCAACAAGAGCATGTGATTGCTTATGCATCAAAACAACTAAAGTTACATGAGGTGAATTACCCAGTTCATGACCTAGAACTTGCAGCGGTGGTGTTTGCCTTAAGAGTATGGAGACATTATTTGTATGGGACACAAGTTCAAATCTTTACAAGCCATAAAGTTTAAAGTATTTGATGTCACAGAAGGAGTTGAACATGCGACAAAGAAGATGGGTAGAGTTAATAAAAAATTATGATTCTATTATTGACTACCATCTTGGTAAGGCTAATGTAGTAGTCGATGCCTTGAGTAGGAAGGGAAAAACAGTGATGAATGATATGGAGATAAGGAACAGGAAAGTATAATGGAATTGAAGAAAATGAGTTTGTGGCTAAGTGTAAGGCCCGAGGGATCACTATTAGCTCAGTTAAAGATCCGATCTGTGCTTTGAGACAAGGTCTTGATAGCTCAACAGGCAGATGGGAAAGTAAAAGAGATCAAGGGAAGGGCAAACAAAGGTATAGAGACATCATTTCAAATGTTATCCGATGGGCTAATAGCTATGGGTAGGCAAATTTATTTGCATGAGGATAAGACTTTGAAAGATGAAGTATGATTAGTACTTAAAAGTGCATTTTTATCAAGGTTTTATATCATTATTTTGCACTTGAAGTATCAATAACTCCTTAACTAAAGCATGTTTTATAATAACATATCTAATAATATAAGATACCTTTAATTTATGGTAAGTGTTCATCTTAAATGCAGGCCTATCACATAAATGAAAGAATTGATTGATGAGTTGAAGTACTGAAATTTAAAGGACAAAGAGATGGCCAAACTTAGAAAAGAGACGTTGGTGCAGTCGAAACTGGAATATTGTTCGGTAAGCGGGTCATATCTGGAGCTGTAGATCTCGGATTTAGGTTTACTTTATATGGATGTAAAGGTAAGACATAGGCCTATAACTTTCATGAGGAGCCCAAGATTTAACAAGGCCGTTTTCAAGTCCAAATTGTAGCAACAACGAAGAAGTTTGAATCTGTCCTGCAGCCCAAACATTGTTCAGTGTTCAGCCTATATCTCGAGTTCTAAAAGTCCAAATGATCTCAAAATTTTACCCTAGAAATATGAGACAATTTCCTAGAACTTTCATGATTGAAGTCTGTTCAAATTATGACGTTATCAATGATGTTTTTGGCAGACAAGAAGATAAGAATTGTCATCAAGTCAAGATGTGGCCACCCATTCATCAATTAGTCAACAAATCAATAGTTCTGAATTTTGGCCTATAAAAGGAGGCATTTGCCATGTATTTAGGCATCTTGGTGTTCAGATCAAGATCATGCTCTTGCTCTCTCTTTTGTAATACTTAAGTTTTGTTTATATTAATCTCTTGTTTATGCCTTTCATTTCCTTTTCTTTACTTAGTTAACTTCTTTCTCATTTATGTTCTTATCTTGTTTATTGATGTTTCTTTCTTTCATTATGTTTAGCTAAGTTAATTATGTCAAGGTGAAAAGGGTACACTAATGGTGTAAGAATAAGTATAATATAAACTTAACATAGACCTTAATGTTTAATATAACATGCTTTATATTTGTTATCTTGTTCACTTTTAATACTTTACTTGTTAAATGGTTAATCTAGATTTATGTTCTATAACACTTAGTACAACAAATACTTGGCACTTTCATAGCCCATACTGTATGGTATAACCGACACCTGAGCTATGAAAGAAACTTGATTTGTTGTTAACATAAGTTATAATCATGAATGGCTGACAACATTTACAGGTATTAGCATTATTCAAATAAAATAACTAATGTAATCATGTTAACAATTTATAATCTGATTGGAACCTCCTTGTGTGTGGTCTCCGATTGAATAATAAGAGTTTATACTATACTTGTTTGAAATATCATTAGTGGATCCTCTAACCTTGACATTTGTTGTTGTTTAATCCTTACATTAATCTTCCATTTCAAAGTTCTCATCAACTTCTTCTTCTTTATCTTTATTATTATTATTATTATTATTATTATTATTATTATTATTGTTATTGTTATTATTATTGTTATTGTTGTTACTATTGTTGTATTATTATTGTTGTTGTATTATTATTGTTGTTGTATTATTGTTGTTTATAATTTATACAATTGACCTCCATGTGGTTCGACCCCGGTCTTGTCGAGTTATTTATTACTTTGACATTCCTACACTTGGGAGAAGACATTAATCTTTTGGTCGTGTCAAAGTATTAAGAGAAGCTCATGAATCTCGATTTGCTACTCATCCTGGGAGTACAAAGATGTATAGGGATTTAAATAAATACTATTGGTGGCCAAATATAAAGAGGGAAATAGTAGAATTTGTGTCGAACTATGGGATCTGTCAACAAGTAAAGATAGAACACTAGAAACCTGCAGGGGAATTATAGTCATTATCAATTCCAGAATGGAAATGAGAGGATATTTCTATGGATTTTATGACGGGATTACCCAGGGGAAAGAATGGGAATGATGCCATATGGGTGGTTGTGGATTGACTAACAAAATCTACTTTGTTTTTGCCTATGAAGATAACTGATTCGATGGATAAGCTGGCAAAATTATATGTAGATGAAGTAATCAGACTTTACGGAGTGCCAGTTTCAATTATATCAGATCGGGATCCAAGGTTCACATCGAGATTGTGGTCTTGCTTGCAACGGGCAATGGTGACAAAGTTGAATCTGAGCACGACATTTCATCCTTAGACGGATGGTCAATCTAAAAGGACCATTCAAACTTTTGAGGATCTCCTGAGGTCCTGTGTGCTGGAGTTTGGAGGGAATTGGGAGGATCTCCTCCCATTAGTGGAGTTTACTTATAATAATAGCCATCAAACTACTATTGGTATGGCTCCATATGAAGCATTGTATGGGATGAAATGTCGTACCCCAATTTGTTGGGAGGAAGTAGGAGAAATGAAGCTTTCAAGACCTGAAATAGTGCAACTGACAACTGACAAGGTGAGGGTGATCAGAAAGAGGATGAAGGAAGCCCAAGATAGACACAAAAGTTACGCAGATAGCCGAAGAAGGCCTTTGGAATTCCAAGTAGGGGATAAGGTATTTTTAAAGGTGGCGCCTTGGAAAGGCGTCATTCGATTTGGAGTAAAAGGGAAATTAGCCCCGAGATATATTGGCCCTTTTGAGATTAAGGAAAGAATCGGGCCAGTTGCCTATCGATTAGATTGCATGTATATTTGGATAAGATTCACAATGTGTTCCAAGTGTCATTGCTGCGAAAGGCCAAGATAGACCCCTCACGGGTATTGCCACAAGTTCCCATGAAGATTAAAGGGGATCTAACCATGAAAGCTAAGCCCGTCAAGATTTTAGATCAAGATGAGAAGTTGTTGAGGAATAAGAGAGTTCCCTTAGTGAGAGTATTGTACAGAAACTCTCGAATAGAAGAAGAAACATGGGAAAGAGAATCTGAGATGAAGGAGAAGTTTCCACACTTATTCTCCGACATAGGTACGTAACTTATGAAATTTTTATTAAGAGGGGAGAATGTAAATCCCGGGAAATATCAAGGCTTAATTAAATTAAAGAAAATAAACTGAACTAAAAAGATGTGGGGACAAAAAGAATACACTTAAAGAAAATGGGGCCTAAATACAAATAAGAATAATTATAGAGCATCAATACTCCTCTTCTCACCAAAAATCTGCAGCTATCATAAAGAAAGAGAAAAGAGAGTTTTTGTATCTATTTTTACAAATCAAGAGAGAAACACACATAAGCAATCACCTATAGCACTTGTAAGGTAAGTAAAGATGAGACTAATTGAGTTTTAATGCTCAATAAGCAACTTGGGCACAGTGGGAGCAATTTTAGCTCAAAGTAATTATTAAAATGTCACCTTGGTTGGGACCAAGATGAGGTTCTTAAATAAAAGAATCGACATGAATAAATTCTCACCATTCATGTGTCTACTATGATTGAAGTCGAGTATGAAATTATTCATTTGCCACTAATGACAATGAGCAAATGAGAATTTCTAATTGAAGTCTATGTTTTTGGCGACAAGACTAAGACTCATATGTTGTATTTCCTTTAATAAGAAGAGCAACGACATACACTTTTTATTTTCAAAAAAGAAAAGAGTAAATTCCACTATAGCATGTATTTTATACTACATGTGCTAAAGACTATTACAATAATAAAAAAATGGATCCCTGCTTGTTTATTATGTGAGTCTTAGAGATCATATATAAGATCTCAAAATCTTACCCTTTGTGACTTTTGACTGTATCAAAAGGTGATGTATAAATGATTGCTACTTTAGGAGTACATCTTATGATCATGAAATGATTCGACTTAAAGGAATGCTCTTAGAAAAACGAGTTAATTCAGATCTGATTAATATGAGTGTGAAAGAAAAAGTAATTTTAGATCTATATCCAATACTTGTATTTACCAGTCGAGATCATATCATTTGAATAAATTTGATATGATTTAGAATACCTGTAATTATAAGGATGGATTGAGTATGAAATTCTTAAGGGATTGAATTATATTTAGTCATAATGTAATTAAAAATGCTTGGGGTATATTAGTACATTTTAAGGAATAATTAATTATAAGGTTGATGTCTCCTAAATGGCTATATATTGGAACTCCTTTCACTGTGTGCTTTAGGTCATACGGTCCATTCGTCAAGTACGAACTTCTTGTGCAAGTTCGAAATATAATGTATTACATGGATTCAGTTCTTCATGGGTGAGTGTGAGATGGTTATTGGGTTAGGCTTAGTTTGCCCATGAGGAATAGGCCTAGTCCAAATATTTAGAGAAATTATTAAAAAAAGTAATTGCTTCCTCTACTTTTATATATATATATATATATATATATATATATATATATATATAAAAGGATATAACCCATACGAAGACGGAAGTTTTTTTATTGTTGAAAGAATATAATTTTCTTTTTTTTTTTTTTTGAATTCTCTGTATTAACTTGATAAGATTTATAAAATGTAAAATATCATTTTGATTTTAGTAATTGAAACAACACTGAAATAATTGATCAAAAGATAGAGAAAACGAATTCTCATGTGTCACAAGTAAGTTTTATTTGAATTCTACATATTCTAAAAACCTTTTTAACAGATATTGTAAAAGAATTCATGTGAATCAAACACTTACCATCTTTATCATCGAATATAACGCATGAATTATAGTTCCTTGGCTAGAATTTATGTATATCCCTTTTCTTCGATTTGCGCCTTTTCTTCAATGGGAGAACTATTCTCCACTTGAGCAACAACCAAGGTTTCGAACAGCGTCTGCTTACTTGTTTCCCTTCTGAGTAACTTGCCTTTCCTTGAAGCCCTTTGCTTGGTAGGCAAATGGTCCCTTAACCAGTGCCGAAAAATATCAAAGGCAAATTTTCTCCTTTTTCTTGTCCGTCAAACCCTTTCTCCTAAGCTTAGCAGCTTTAGTAGCCTGACTCCTTCAGAAACCCGGCCAAGAGGGTGTCTTCCAATCAGAGTCACGCCAAAAGGATTAACCCCAAGAGCCCAAATCACCCGATCGGTAGTATCCAATCTCTTCCTCCATAAAAGCCTCTCATGCCGTTAGTGAAATTTAATCATCTCATTATTAAACATGGTAAAAAATTGTTTTTGGTCTATAGAAACCAAAAGACCCCTACCCTCATAAATTTCTACCAATGCCTAGATATCTACATGAATTTCTATTGTTTCTGGTAATCACTAAACTCTCCAACTTTATCATTAAACATATATAATTAATATTAAGTATTTTTTTGTTTTGTTTTTTACTAGTCAAGATTTAACTGGCTCAATATGCATGATGGTTCATCTGCTACAACATTAACGCTCTTACTATTTTTGTGGCTATATATGTTGAATAAAAGAGGAATGCAAAGTATGTGCAACCTAAAAAATAGCTTGGCAAGGTTTCAAGGATTGTGCTTATCTTGTGAATTTTTGTGCTCATTATTATAAACACCTCCTAATTAGTTCGGCAACATGCCATGAAAGAAATTGAATAGTGAAAACCTGTAATATGATCCTGATGGTGATAAACTTCAATGAAACCTCGAATATATTACTGGCTACTTCAATGGCGAAAAACACATTTAGTACTGAAAGGTGACCAAGAAGATTGTTTAATACATATGGAGTATTCAACATCTCTGCACTCTGCAGCAATTATTGATTTCAATATTGAACAACAAAATCACATGACTTTAGATGATAGAAAGTACAAATGATCTCCAATTTCGAAACTATGCCAAAAGCACTCTGAAAACACACAATCATCTTGCTTTTTTCATGTGAAAGTTTGGTGTCCCGAATTATCTAGAAATTCGAAAACTTGATCAACATCTGATGCTTATAGTACGTCCCTGGATTCACAATCTGTGAAGGGAAGTTGGGGTGATTTACTGAATCAGGAAATCCTTGAGTCTCTAGACAAAGAGCTGCATAAGGTTCATACACGAATCCACCTTTTCCCTTCTGGTACAAAGTGTTGCTTGTGTAGAACTGCACACCTGGTTGATTTGTTAATACCTCCATCATTCTTCCAGACTTCTTATCACGCACAATTGCTGCTTTCTTCAACTTGTCGTTTCCACTTCCATCAAGTGCATAGTTGATGTCATAGCCATTAGTGAGTTTGTTGATCTTGCTTCCGATGGTGTTGGGTTTGAGAAAATCGTAGGGTGTTCCTTTCACTGTCACAATCTCTCCTGTAGGAATGAGTTGGCTGTCAACAGGAGTGTAGTGCGAAGCGAAGATCTGAATTTCCTCTGACAAGATATCACCACTATTGTGTCCACCAAGGTTCCAATAGGCATGGTTAACTAGATTAACCGGAGTGGCCTTGTTTAGAGCTTTTGCTTTCATTGTTATACGCAATTTGTTGTCTCCAAGGAGCTTGTATCCCACAATTACATGGAGATCACCGGGGAATCCTGTGTATATGAAAAATGCATTCATAACTTTAATTTCTGTTGTATAGGTGTCATCTATGCTCATACACATATATGTGTTGAGCCTGTAGCTAGTGTGAAAAATTATGGCTTGAAAGACTATGCTGACCTTCTTCACCATCAAAGCTGTGATAGGCAAAGACAACGCAAGGAGTACGTCCTTCAGGGCTGTACCTTTTCACTTTCCAAACAACCGTACTAAATCCCTTACGGCCGCCTGATATCCATGCATGTAAGCAATTAGTGCAAAAAAAAAAAAAAAAAAAAGAGAGAAGATACCTCTTCGATTCAAGTTGATAGAAAATTAATCAATATGGGGAAAAATTCTACTTTGCTAGCGAAGGTGTAGTAAGATGTATATTTTACCATGAAGCATGTTCTTCCCTTCATTAGCAACTAGTTTATATAGAGTTCCATTCAAAGTAAATTGAGCACCAGCAATTCTATTGGCAACTCGTCCCACAGTGGCTCCAAAGTTTGATGAATCATTCTGCACAGCGTTATCAATCCGATATATATGAAGTGAAAACAAA
>Ga0325405_1002415_pt1 | contig 19212 bp, 10 predicted proteins | sample PopdelMetagenome_21_FD_205663 | JGI IMG/M metagenome (GOLD analysis project Ga0325405, IMG submission 205663) | Populus deltoides microbial communities from Bellville, Georgia, United States - Xylem-Control-R2 | ecosystem: Host-associated > Plants > Phyllosphere > Stem > Wood/Secondary xylem...
TAGATCAACACAACACTGCTTTCCAGTGAATTTTTTGGGTTTTTTTTTTACCGTTGGGAAGAGTTTATTGCAAATTGATGAGGGTCGAGAGAGAACAGTTGGGAAGCAATTGGAAATTGTCGGTGATGAGAGAGAGCAGAAACGAATGAAAAGCAAAAGATAATTGCTTTTCATTTTTTGTATTTCAAACGCAGTTTCTAATGGGACCCACGCCAAATTAACCTGTGGTTTGTAGTTAACCAAACAGGTGTAATACTGCTTTTTTATTAACCGCAGCTGCAGAAGCATTGCCAAACACCATCTAAAAGGCAACTGTTATTATATAGCAAAGGTCACAAAAATAAATTTTGGACATAAATAAAGTAATATAATAATTTCATACACCATATAAATGCAAATATCAATGTTCAAATCAATAATTAAATAAAATTCTTTGCAATTCTTTGATATGTTTGGTATTATAGTAGTTTTTTTTTTTTTTTTTGTCTAAACATAGAGAAAAAATTACTTGATTCTCAAATAATTTATGTCTTTTGCATTGATTTTTATGCTTCATTTCGTTTCAAATCTTGATATTATAAAATTTAAAATAACTTAATTTTTATTTATAGAGACTTTTTTTTCATTTAAAAATCTATTTTATATTAATTTTAACCAAACATATAATTTTTTAAACTTATTCAATTAAATTTACAATTAAAAATATTTTTTTAAATCTATATTTTTAAATTGTAATTATAAAAGCCACCACAATACTAAATACATACTTGGATTTTGTTTGACATTGCTGTCCAATTGTAATTTTAATTTTTTTTATTTTTTTAACTTCAAATTAATTTTAATAGGGTGTTTTTGAATTATTTTTATAAGTTAATGTTAAAAATAAATTTTAAAAAATAAAAAATATATATATTATTTTAATATATTTTTAAATAAAAAACACTTAATCGTGTAACATCTAATATACTACCAAACAGACCCCCGGCTTAGCAAAATTAAATTTTCCCGCCCAACTTTAAAAAATAAAATTAGGGTATGGCAATGGGCTCACCAAAATCTCTACAAATTTTAAAACCACCTCTCCTCCTCTGCACAGGTCAGTAAAGAATGACAACAAGTCCCAGTCCCATGGACATAACGATCCAAAACCCCATTGAAACCACAGCCATAAGCCATGATCTATCCGATGGTAATGGCGTGGCTTTGCCCTCCTCTTCCCCTTCCCCCATTCTTACCCATCGCAAATTCCTCGTTTCTGGTACCCCACCTTTTTTCTTCGGTTTCCAATTTTATATATGTTTTTTTTTCTTTTGATTTTGAAGCTCCTACTTTTCTTTTTTGGTACAGTTGAAGTTTGCTTAAAACCCTCAAGCACAGCTCGCGTTGAAGATGTGCGGTTAGCCATTGAAAGGTAGGTTTGATTTCAGTTTCTTTTGCGTTTTTTCGGAGGTCTTTTGTTTTGTTTATTCTTAAAAGAAAGGAGGAAATTTTTTTGGTTCTCTCTTTATTTGATAGAATGCTTGAAAAGAGGAGTTTAAGCTATGTTGATGGACCCATTCCTGTGCCATTTGATGACCAATTTCTCTTTGAAAATGTACAAAGAATCTGCGTTTGCGATACGGGTATGGGTTTTTGTTTCTTTACGTGTTCAATTTCCTGTTTCTGGTCTAGGGGAAAAGAAAATGAAAGGTTTGGGAAGTTAATGCTGTTTTGGGTTCTGAGAATACTAAAACAATCAGCAGAATAATGTTCGAAAATGGGAGAAAGTAATATGTTTTGTCAATTAATTCTATTAATGTTTGTGTTGTAGATGAATGGGTGACCAACCATGATATTCTTCTGTTCTGGCAAGTAAAACCTGTTGTACATGTCTTTCAGGTACTATAAATCACTTAGGCTTGATGGGTTTTCTTCTTTCACTCTCTTTTTTACCTTTTTCCTTTTCTCATTATCTCTGTTTCTATCAACATATTCTAAGTATTGGAATGTTTGTTTCTGTAATGGCTTTTTGAGACACTTCAACTTTTGTTTAGGGTATAAAAATAGGTGAACATCAAACAGTAAAAGCTGTTCAAGGTTGTAAAAATGAGAACTTGATTTGATATTTACATATTTCTTTTTCCCTGTGTATTGATCCTCTTGTTTCTTTGAATTTCAAGAGATATTTTGTTGAGTTGGCGGTTTCAAAATTCATGACTGCTGCCTTTTCAGCTCAGCGAGGAAGGACCGTGTGAGGAGCTAGGTGGGGATGGCCAACTTTCTAGCTTTAATGATTGGATTCTTCCAGCTAAGGAATTTGATGGCATGTGGGAAAGGTTTGCTTGAAACTTCTGTTGTTTCTAGTTTTTCAAGTCAGTTGATTTTTCTTTTTTTTATTAAGTCAATTATGTAGGGACTGATGGCATCGTAATTTGCTATTTGTAGCTTAATTTATGAATTTGGTCTCAAGCAAAGGTTATTGCGGTATGCAGCCAGTGCATTGTTCTTTACTGAAAAGGGTGTTGATCCTTTTCTTGTTTCATGGAATCGGTAAGGAAGCTTTGTTTAAATGATATGTATCCACAGGTCATTCAGACTAGTTTTCTTGCCACTGAAATCTTTAGTTTGAGGCTGTAGAAAGAGTCTTAACCTTTTTACCTGTAACATTCTTCTTTCAGTGCACTGGCTTAATTGCTAATGCAAGAATCTGGGATGGGATGGAAACTCAATACATGGAAACCACAAATGCATTTACACTTATCCGAACCATATTTGGAAAACTGTTAATGTTGAAATAAAGCTGTTGCTTCTTCTAATGTATCATGATTGAAAATGATGCTTAAATGATATATCAATTATGTTTGCAGCCTTATTCTTTTACATGGACCTCCAGGGACTGGGAAGACTTCTTTATGTAAAGCATTGGCTCAGAAGCTATCAATACGATTTAACTCCAGGTTCATACATAACCTTGTCTGATGAACAAAAATTATTACATTTTATTTCATATTAATTTCTGCTTTATGCTTCCTCTTTAATCAGATACCCCCAATGCCAATTGATTGAAGTTAATGCTCATTCTTTGTTTAGCAAATGGTTCTCTGAAAGTGGCAAGCTGGTAAGTCATCAAGCTGTATAAGCTTTGAGAAATCCCTACCTCTGGAACTAGCTTATTCTATTCATTGGAAATCTTAGTTTTATAACTCTGTTTTCAGTAAGACACAACTTGTTATGGCTGAGATTTGATCATTTGTCCATGTTTAAAGTCAAAGTAATCTATGTTTTTTGGTACATCTATGCTCCCATAAGGATATAAAAATTGTTATCTTTATTGGATCTCCCGCCCCCTCTCCCCCAACTATCACACACAAAAAAAGCTATCATGGCAAAATTTTGTTTGTTTTGCTGCTTTGAGAGGAAACGAAAAACAGATCATAATTATTTGTGATTACTTTGCTTTCCATTGCAATGGGAATTGCTTTTTACTGTAGTTTTACTAGGAATCACCTTGATGCATTTTTCTTGTTATCTTGTGTGAAATCAAATGGTATAGAATTTGTAGACTTCGTATAATTTACCTTTCCAATGGCATCTCAGCTCGTGTCAAGTTCTCAACCCACTGATCTTAATTTAGTTATCTACCTTCTTTGATTGTTGAATTCAGGAAAATCTTAAAACATCTATATTTGTTTATTGGAACAGGTTGCAAAACTTTTCCAGAAAATACAGGAAATGATAGAGGAAGAAAACAATCTGGTATTTGTTTTGATTGGTGAGATTTGTGACGACATTATGTTTTTTAATATCCAGTACTGAGCTCTCTTCATTGTAGCATGTCATATTTTAGATTTGGTTATGCTGCAGATGAAGTTGAAAGCCTCGCTGCTGCTAGAAAAGCTGCTTTATCTGGTTCTGAACCTTCAGATTCTATTCGAGTACTGTACCTGTCTACTCCCAAATTAATGCCTGATTTCTTAAAGCAAGTCACATAATAATATATATGAGTAGCATGTTTTTTTATGAGACATGGAAGTCCAATCCTTAATGGCTTCTGCTTGTCAAAATATGCCCTACAGGTTGTGAATGCTCTACTAACACAGATGGACAAATTGAAAACATCACCAAATGTGATCATCCTGACTACATCAAATATAACTGCTGCTATTGGTGAGCCAATGACTTATCTCAATATCAACCAGTTTTCTAAGACTTCCATGCTAGCTTGAATTCCATATTCTACCTCTTCCAGAGAGATTGGATTCCCTCCAATATAATCGATGGAATTCAAAAAAGTCATGCATCTCTTCTGATAGGTTTAGATTTTGGACCGAGCAGGAAGAACATTGCATATATTGGTAGAATGTATTGACTTGGCAGTTATTGAGTTGCAGATATTGCATTTGTTGATCGAGCTGACATCAAAGCATATGTTGGTCCCCCAACTCTTCAAGCTCGTTATGAAATTCTAAGATCCTGTTTGCAAGAACTCCTGCGAACAGGAATAATATCAAATTTCCAGGTGTCAATTCTGTTTCAGTTTTCAGCCTCTCTATTGATTCCTCAATATCTCTAACTCTAACATCGTTACATGGACATGTAATGGCACGTTAATCTCATTACTAATGAATGTTGCAATTTCTGTAGGACTCTGACTATCTCATGCTTCCAAATTATTCAACCTTGAGAGAGAAATTAAATGCACCAGATATTCAGGAAGCTCAGCCTGTGCTGCCCTTTTGTAAGCAATTGCTTGAAGCTGCGGAAGCATGTGAGGTGAGCAGTCAAATTTTTCAATCCCTGCTGAATCCTGTTAATGATCAAGTAATTAACCGCGTGGCTTCTTATTATCCTATACAGGGAATGAGTGGAAGATCATTGAGAAAACTTCCATTTTTGGCACACGCAGCTCTTTCAAATCCAAACAGTTGTGATGCTAGTGAATTCTTGTGCGCAATGATAGATACAGCAAGGAGGGAGCATTCTGAGCTACCTGAATCCTGATTAATGATTTTTACTCCATCTGAAAAATGTGTCAAATGCTAAAAAAGTACACAACTACCTTGTATTTTAATGCAACTCATGTCCCAGCATCTTTTTTATGTGATTTCTGTCCGCGTTCAGGGACAGTCATAACGTGATATAATTAGTTATGTAGAGAAGTTGAATTCTTTTTTGCCTTTTCCAGCTATTGTAGATATAATATTGAAGAGAACTTCCCGTGTAAAACAAGAAAAACTTGCTTTTGGTGGTAGCTTTTTGTGCATTAAATGAGTGGGTTGTATATTAAAAAAAAACAATCACACCTCACCACACTTCTGTACCAAGCACCCTACAAGTGTTATGTTACTTCAAAATTCCTTTTTGAATATCTTGCAATGGTAAGAAGCCCCTGCATTCTCTCTCTAACATGGCCCTTCTTATGCGAGCAAGTGCATCTGCTAGGTGACTATTTGGAGGGCAAATTTAGCTGCTAGTTTTTATCCCACGCAACGAATTATATCTACTGATAAAAAGGTTATCGCAGCTAAGACGTGGGAGTAATGAAAAGGGATGCAAGTTCGTTTCTGAAAATTAGTAATAGCATGAAATAGAAGGTTTCAGCTATCTTAATCTAGGCTTCAGTTATCGTGTCTAACATGATTTGTTTCGCACTAGCTCGAGCATATTATTTGATGCAAAGACATTGAATTTTCGAAGGCTGAGATACTCTTGGTGGATTTCTACTCATTTTCCTTTCACAGTTATAAATATCATTAAAATATATATATATATATATATATATATATATATAATCTTAAATTCTTTGAAAAAGATGCTGAAAATAGTACAAATATGTTAAGAACATAATTTTTTGTTGTTTTTTGTTTTTTCAAAAAAAATTCACAAATAGAATCAAAGATTGAGTAGCAACAAACTACACGGTGTTTCTAAAAGTGTTTTGTCAAATCAAGATGCTGAATTTTTTAGTTATATTTGGAAGATATTATAGGAAAAAATAAATACTAAGTTGTTGTTTTTTACTACTTGTCATTTATATATTGATGGACAAACTGAAGTAGTGAATAAGACTTAAATTTAATTGTTAAGATCTATTATCTATAAGAACTTGAAAAGTTGGGAAGATTGCATGTCATTTATTGAATTTATATATAATTGTAGTGTGCATTCTATTACTAAATTTTTACCATTTGATTCTTTTATCTATTGATAAAAGGATCTCTGTTTTGATGGTAGTAGAAAAACATAGATGGTAAAAGATTTGCATGCTAAGATATGACAACACATAAAGAAGAAAAATAAGCAATATGCATATAAAGCCAATAAAAAAAGGAAATTGCTCAGATTTGAATTAAAAGTTTGGATTTCGGTGCATATATAAAAAGAGAAGCTTCCTAAGCAAATGAAATCTAAGTTGATGCCAAGAGAATATGGTTCTTTTCAAATCACTGAGAAGATCAATGATAATGCTTATAATGTGGATCTTCTAGGTGAGTATAAAGTTAGTGTTATGTTTAATGTATCTGATCTCTTTTTATTTGATGTAGGTTTGGATGATATAATCCAACTCATACCAAAAAATCCATTGGTAGTTCTAGTAGGTCCAATCACTAGGGTTAAGGCAAAGAAGTTAAAAGAAGACTTTAATAGGCTTTTATAAGATACATGGGTCAAGATGGACTATAAAAAAGCAACAACCCAAAAAGAACAAACTTTAATAAATTTGATTCATATTCAAAATGAGTTTGAGGACCATGAGTTTCGGTCAAAGAAGTAATTTAGCATCATTGGGCTTGTTTTGTCAAGTATTTTGTGTTTTCTAATCTAACAAGGAAATCATTAATTATTTGGAGAAAAGAAGTCTAATATATAGAGGAGATCTAATTGGAAGAAAAATTATACTCTACCTTGGATACTAAAAGTGGAGGCAAAATAGGATTATTGGGACAAGAAAATTCCCTAGTCTATTCTTCAAATAGTGGTGGCGACACCATAAGATAAAATTTTAGAATATTTATTTTATTATTTTCATGTTATTTAGTTTTTGGGTTATTTTGGACCTAATTTCAAATTGAGTCAAGTGAGCCCATTAAATTATCTTAAGGGTTTATTTCTAAGAGTATAAATACTCTTTTGTAAGACTTAATTTTCAAATTGGAATACACATTAATTATTGCATATTGAAGCATAAAGCATAAGGATTTTTCTTGCTTGGTTCTTGATTGAACTACACCCTTTAAAGAATTGATCAATCTTTATCGTGATTTTATACTTCTTGTGCTCGTCTCCAGGTGAGGATGTTGTGTAAGGGTGGTTATTATAATCTTGGTGTTTTGAGGCAGATCATTCATTGTGTCAAGCTCAATTCTCAATCTTAAGCATGAATTAAAAAGATCTTAGGTTCATGAATTCAATTAAATTTCACTAGAGTTGACATCATCTTGCGTATTTTCTTAAAATATCATGGATAAAAAATAGTTTTCATTATTATATAATCAATTTTAAATTTCTTTTTCACCAAACACTTTATTTTGAAAAACCTTTTGTAGGTGCTTTTATTGCCAATATTCACGAAACACTTTTTAATTTTTTTTCAGTTTTTTCTTTTATTGTATTATTAAGGAAAAGAGGAACCAAACTGAAAGAAGATAAGGAAAAAAAAAACAACTTTCTGGTGGCAATTAGAATCTCACTGCCATCTTCTTGTGCTATGATGCGGGTTGAACAAAAATACTTTTAGCACAAAAAATAAAATCAAAGAACAAAAAACTTAGATGACCAAAAAAACAAAAGCATATTGATTCAAAGAAAACTTGGACTTGCAGTAATAATGTATTTTGGATTTCTAAAAAACTAATTCAAGATATCATGAAGATCAATTCAAAATAAAACAAATTCTTTTAAAAAAACTAATATGACATGTTTTTTTAAAAAAAAATATTAAGACAACAACATATTGGATCAATTTAGACTTTTTCAGCCTAACCTGTCAAACTCGTGATTCAAGTCATAGAGTCCATTAGGTTTAATAATTTTTCATTTAAATTTTTTTTACCTAAATATATGATAAAAAAATAATAGAAAAAAGTAGAAGAAAAGGTGATGAAGTTGGAAGAAGAAAAATCAAGATGATATTTTAAAAAAAATATTGACAATATTAATTATTGAATCAACTCAAGTTAACTTGTTAAACCTATGATCTAGATCAGAAGACCATGATAATCTTGTAAAAAGCAACTTGGAACAAACTAACCCTACATAAATTAAAACAAGATATACCATGAAGACCAATTCAAAATAAATCAAATGCTTCAAAAAAATCTCTAATAAGACATCTTTTTTAAGAAAAAATATCAAGACAAAAATATATTGAATCGACCCTGGTTTTGTGGCCTAGCTCGTCAAATCTATGACTATGATCATGAAATTTATTGAGTTTAATAATTTTGTAATCAATGATGAAATTGAAAGAAATAAAATTAAAGGACTTAAAATAAAAATAAAAAAAGGCCAGGTGCATGAATCTAGACCAAGTGGCCCTGCACACCTGGGCCTCTAAAAAAGAGTCGAAATGCGTTAGCCTTTCAACCCAGGCCCGCATACCTAGGCCTATTTAAAAAAAAATTATAAGGGGAAGACAATATATATCCGTCCTATATTTTTATTTTTGGAAAACAAAAGCAAACGATAAATTGTTTGTTGCCTAGAATTTGACCACCACGAAAGTGGCTAAAAAATCAGGGGAGATTTTTTTTTTTTTACCAAAGATTCCATTTGCCAACCACATTTTACACGAAAACACCTCAAGAACACTATAAAACCTTCTATAAACCTTCCAACAACCCTAAAAAACATGAATATCACTCGAAGTGGCAATCAATAATTTTCTATCTCCTCAAATGAAATCAAACAAATTTCTCTTCTCTTTGAAATCCATTGACTAAAGAATAATAAAGTTTTTAACAGTTTTGTTCAACTATGATTTTTTTTTTTGTGTTTCCCATTTTGATCCCATGTTATTAAATTTCTCCTTTCTTAATAATATGTGACAAATTGAGCATTTAATTGTGCATATAAAGATACCAATGGAAAAACAAAATTAAAGAAAAGAAAAGGCTATAATGTCTAAGTAACCAACCTTATTTTATTTTGGATCTTAGTATGATTTGCCAAGTGTTTATTTGGTATTGCGATCCAAATAGAGGTTGGTCAAAATTTATTTATATTTATTTTTAGATTGTTTTGATGTGTTGATGTCAAAAATAAATTTAAAAAAATTATTTTAATACATTTCTAAACAAAAAACATTTTAAAAAATAATTACTACCACAATCTCAAACACTGCAAATTAGCTTAGGGTAAATACTAGAAGACAGAAAGCCCCACCAGCAGTATCTTCTGGGGCCCCACCTTAATTTGTCTTCCACGTAAAGTTTCGTCAGTTAAAGGGCTATTACTTTTACGGTTTCAATCTCACCACCATCTTTTTTTAACGAGCGTGCTAGGTGGGTTTGCAATTATCATGGCAGGTGTCGGTCATTATTTGGCTAATTTAGAAAAGGAGGTCCAAGGCCTAAGCATATTAGACATATTGAAAATCCATTTAGAGAGAGAGAGAGAGAGAGATGTGTTAGTAGAGCTAATGTGAAATAACAATGGTGGACCTCAAGTAAAAAATCAATAAAATGGTCATTTTATTGACAGGGAATGTAGTTATGGTCCACTAATGGAATGGCTCTAAGTTATATGATTGTCTAGCTTATCAAGACAAACATACAATTGCATGTCTAAGTTTGAGACCCTAAGGATTTGGGATTTCCATCAAATGATAGCCTAGCAATTAAGGGTATGGATTTTTTTTTAATTTCCATTAGCAGATTTCATGTTAAAATTCTTAAAAGAAGGGTTGAAATTTAAGAAGTACTGCTATCCCATAATTTCTTCTAAGATCCAATGAGCTTCTCTTTAAGAACTACCGAATAGGGTAGTTTTTTTATTAGCTTGTGATGAAAAGAAAAAATAAAACGTTAATTGATATGATAATGTTAATTAATAAGATAATCTTTAACACTTATCCTAAAGTTTATTACGGTCATAAAATGTTCTTTTTCATGAACATTGAAAGGCAATACAATTATAATCTATTTGACATTCAAATTAATATTTACTTGTTATGCTTTAAAAAGTTTTTGAGACAATAAGAATATTCACATGATAATGAGAAGATTGTGAGTGATTCTAGAAAATCAAATTTATTTATGGATGATCAAGGTTCTCTCTCATACTCATCGGTTATTGTTGTTTATTCACCTAAAAAGAATAATAAAAAGTTATTATCCAAATAGTGTTAGGACTCTGACATATGAAAATAACAATACATAACTAAAGAAAACAGGGTAAAATAAAAATAAAGCATTTAAGAATTTATGTGGTTCATCCAATTAGGCTATATCCATGTATAAGTATAAAAGATTTCACCAAAAAACATAGGAATTATAATTAGCAATCTCTCTATTAATAGGAATAAACACTTCAATTTCAATTACATCACAAAATGTATCACTCACCTTCTTATGGAATTTCTCTCTCTTCTTCACTTGGTGGTGCATCAAAAGCTTTGAAATGTAATCTATTTATTGGTTATGCATCCTAGTCTTCATTCTTCATTTTCAAAGTTAGGCACCAATTGGTTCCTAACATTTATGGCCCAAATTGATCAGTATTTCTTTAAGTCAAAATATGCAACTACTCCACTCCACATTCTATCATTTGAAGACTTTGATTTTTAATCATGTTTTAACACTTAATCATTTGTGATTATTCTTTCTACATTTTTCATCTTCATGTTGTTTACCGTTTTGCTAAGCCATAAACGGATCTACACCATTTATACTTATCAATATTTTCAATTTGATCAAAACATCTGCTAGGTTTTTCTTGGTGTGAGTCTTTATTAAATCAACACTTTCATCTTCCACCACTTCTTGAATAAAACGATATTGAACATCTATGTATTTTGTTATTGAATGAAACACATGATTCCTTGTAATATGTAGCGCACTCTGACTATCACAAAACAAAGGAATCTTTTTTATTTGTGTATGAGCTTCTCTATAAGTCTTCTTATCTATATTGCTTCTTTACAAGTTTGTGTAGCTGCCAAGTACTCAGCTTCTATTATAGAGAAAGCTATAACAATATGAAGTTTAAAGACCTAGCTTACAACTCCTCCTGTAATTATAAACACATAACCTATAATAGATTTTTTTTCTCAAGATCACCTACAAAATATGAATCAACATAACCTCTAACAAAAAATTATGATCCTTCGTACATAACGTAGCATTTGAGGTACTCATTGATGTATTTTAAGGTCTTATTAATAGTATTTCAATACTTTTAACTAAGATTCTTCGTGTATCAACTTATTGCTTTCATTACTTGTGAAATGTTCAGTCATTTACATATCATGTAAAACATTAAACTTTCCACCGTTAATCATGTGGTACTCAAGATATCTCCATTCTCTTTACTTTATTGCTATGAAGCATACTTGAGAATAGTTTGAAATTAACAGGAAGTGAGGTAGAAATTGGCTTATAATATTGCATATTGAAGTATTGCAAGATTTTTTTCATATAACTCTTCTAAGAAAGTCATATATTCCTTTTACTATTATCTCAGTGAATTTGCATCCTTTTAATTTGATTTGTCAATCCCAAATCTTTTATTACAAACTTCATAGCCAATTGTGCTCTTAATTCTTAGAGTCGATAATTGTTGGGGCCTACTACCAATATGCCACCCATGTACAACAACAAGATAATAAAATCATTATCTTTTGTAAACCTTTTATCATACATACAATGTTATTAATTATGTCTATTGTATCCAAGGCTAAATATGAAAAAATCAAATCTCTTATGTCAATAACTAGGCACATGTTTAAAACCAAATAAAGATTTGATCAACCTAAAAACCAAGTTCTCCTTGTTTATTTTTTGTTAGAGCATGCAAATTTCTCCTTCATGCTCTTCATTAAAAAATGTTGTTTTCACATCTAACTATTCTAAATAAAAATTATATAGAACACACATCACCAAGACAAATCTAATAGTTATAAGTCATACCATTAGGGGAAGTATTTCATTGAAGTATATTACTTCTTTCTAATCATATATTTTTTCCACCAATCTTGTATGAAAACACTCCACTTGATCATTGCCATTGTGTGTTATATTGTAAACCCATTTATTACCGATTATCTTTCTTTCTCGTGGTAATGAAAGAAGATCTTGAATTTTGTTCTTATATAGAGCTTCAATCTCTTATAGCATCGATACCATCCATGTGGACACATCTGTAATTTTATAACCTCATAGAAAGTTAATGGATCTTTATCCTCTATTAGAATATAGTGTAAAACATTTCTCTTACTAACATATTCTAAGTGCCAAGCTAATGGTTTTTTCTCACAGATTGATTGTTGGATTTTAAAAGCTTTAGACTCAATTTATTCCTATTCTGTGTGCTTTGGTACAAATTTATAAGAATTTGAAACGTTATGATTATGAATATTTTCCACCTGAACTGTTATAATGTCTTTTAAGGTGTTATCATTTTCTTTCATATGCATTCTATCTTCTACAAATATGATATCTTTGTTGATGACTAACTTATAGGTAATGGAATCCCACAAGCGATACCTATCAACTCCCTCAACATATCTCAATAATATATATTTTCTAGATTTAGAATCCACTCTAACAACTTCATGATTATTATATGTCACAAACATATGACTTCTAAATATATACAAGTGAGAGTAATTAACTAGTTTCTCAATCCACATCTCTATCGATGACTTCAAATCAATTGCAGTTGATAAAGAACGATTGATCATATAACAAATGGTTTTGACCACTTCAACCTATAATGGCTTTCCTAGGCCTGCATTCTTCAATATTGCTATTGTTGTTTCTAACAAAGTGTATGTTCATCTACTATGCCACTCTATTTTGATGTAGAGTGTATGTCATTGTAAGTTGTCTCTTGTTACCTTTTTTGTTGAAAAACATTATCAAATTCATCATTGGCATAATCTCCTTTATTATTTGTTCTTAAACACTTGGTCTTTTTTTTTTTTAATTCAAGTTCTACCTATGCTTTGAAGGTTTTAAAGATTGCGTGCACTTTTATTAGATACACTCAACATCTTCATGATAAGTCATATATGAATACTACAAAGTATATTTCTCCTTCTATGAATATAATTAGTGTTTGCCAAATATCATAGTGAATTAGATATAAGATGCATTTTCTTTTAGCGTTGATGTGTTGAACTTCAACCTATAATATCTACTTATAACATAATGCTCATAAAAGGATAAAGAAACCTTTGCAAGTGCATATAATAACTTTTAATTAGAGAAGATTTTCATACCTTTCTCTAATATGCAACCTAGTTTTTTATGTCACATCATTGTATCTTTTTTATGGTTGTTGTGATCAATGTTCCTACCCCATTATGTGTTTCTTTCATTAATATAAAAAAAGTTCACAACTATCTTTCTTGCTTTTAATACCACTAACACCCCTTTGATAATTTTTATAATGTCATTATCTATACGAGTCTTACAGCCAGGACCATCTAATTATCCCAAAGATAAAAGATTCTTATGTAACCATTTTATATATTGTACATATTGAATATTATAGATTGAGCCATCATGCATTTTCAATTTGATGGTACCAATACCAATAATCTCTAAAGTATAATTATTACCAATGAACACTAAACCTCCAAGGATAGGTTCATTTGTATGAAATCAATCCTCATATGAAGTCATATACCATATTAATTTTAAATTTATTAACCAAACTTCAATGAGCTATTTCCTATCTTTAAAGACCATGCATGTTGCTTTGCTATATATAATTTATCCACCATCTAAAGTGTTTGCGACATATCCTTAAGGTTTTGATGACTCAAGGGTGTTATCTACACCTTTTTCATACCAGCTGTCACACCCGGACATCGCGGCGACCAATTAAAGATTTAATCTCAATGGAAAAAGGAACATGTATCTGACATCTTGTTTTTTTGGGGGGGGATGTCTTGTTCAAGGAGTCACCACCTAGTATTATGGTCACTAGGAACCCTAACTGGTCAATAGAGATTCTATGGCACGAGACTGGTTACGCAAAAGAAAATATGCTATCACCCCTGAAGCGTCCCACCTGAAGCAGGCTGCATTGCTGGTTTTCTCTAAATTGCTAATAATTTGTTCTCTTTTTTTCTTTTTATTCTTCCTTTTATATTTCTAATTTTGACATCAATGAACAATTCTTACGAATATTTTCAACTCTGGCGTTGGTAAATATCACGCAAATCCAAAAACTATGATACTCCTGACTCTAGCGTCAGTGAATAATTTCGCAAAAAATAAATATTGAGAAGAAATTTTCTATGCCATTTTTTCCTTATTTATCCTTTATTATTATTTGCCCTTTTTAGGTAGAAAAAAAATAAAAGCCTTACACGACAGATTTGCATTTAACAGAAATAATTCACAGATTGAGCACATAGCTAAAAAAAATTACAAAACACAAAGAAAAAAAATCAATGTACGAGTCCACAAATAAATCAACGAAGATCTCTAAATATTTTTGAAATTTTTTGATATCGAAAAGGGACTCGTTTGGCCAAATATCAAATTAGAATGGGCATAAAAATTATGGTTAAGGCATAAAGGTGTGTTTTGCCAAACACACCCTTAGTAAACATTAAGGATGTTATTTGTCAAATTGATAATAAGTTGGTCATATTAATCAGGTAAAATTTGAAGTACAAGCTCTACATATTTATTTTACTCTATTTTCTCACCCAACATAGTGAGTTATACAAATAAAGTTCTTATTATGTTGATTTGGTCAGTCACTAACTTGGTTTTTTCTTTCGAAGGTATATAGTCTCTTTTTAAAAAAGATCTTATTGCGTAGAGACTTTGACTCATATAGTTTTGTTAAAGTATCACGTGTATCTTTTGCAATTTTCTTTTTTACCACACTTGATAATACTTCAACAACTAATGCTAAATGTATATTAGCAGTATCATTGTCATCCATCTCATTTTATTTGGCATTATTAGTGATCTTTGTAGGCCTATCTTCACTTGCTACCAAGCAAATTTCTTTCCTTAAAACTAACTCCACTCTTATCTTTTATAGTGAGAAATTTCCTCCATTGAACCTCTCAATCTCATATTTTGTTGTCATCTTATTCACCATGATTTGTTCAACTATCATTGTTTCACTTACAAATTATAACATATATGAAAAATATATTGAGTGAATAATATTTTCACAAGTAAGTTTCTATGAAAGATTATAGGGGTCATAAATATTTTCATTTAAAACTCAATATTCTCCTTAGACAAAACTTTCTATATTGTATCTATTCATCGCACTGACTTTTCATGTGAATAGTACCATATACATGAACAATATAATACGTGAATAAGAAATTCAATGATCAAAATGGCTTTGATATGATTGTTAGGTTGCAACATGTAGAAGCAACAATACACAGCTAAAAAGAATAAGGTAAATAAAAAATAAAACACACAAGAATTTACATGGTTCACTCAATTAGGTTATGTTCACAGGCAAGTATAAAGGAATTCCACTAAGAAATATGAGAATTACAACCACTCTCTATTTGTTGGAGAATAATTAACAATTTCTCTACTAATAGAAGTAAACACCTTAAACGCTCTCTATTTTAACCAACTCTCTCATGGTATTACTGTTTGTTCTTGACTTGGTGGTGGCATAAAAGACTTTGGGAAATAACATATTTATATGGTAAGCATACCATCCTTCATCCTTCATTTTCAAAGTTAGGCATTGAAATGATGCATTTCTTTGAGTCAAAATATGCAGCTGCTCCACATTGTCGCCGTACTATGGCCTCTTGTATGTAAATGTCTACTGATCCTACAAACCAAGATCTGGGGAAAGATAGTTTTATTATAGAAAAATTGATGTCTCGTTGAAGAGATCCTTATAATGAAGCATGAACAAGCCGAAAGAAAGAAGATTGGCATTGAATGAATTATACCATGCATGTAGAAAAGATATTCACCCTTTTCTAATCAACAAGACGGCTCAAGTGATAAAATAAAAAAAAAAAAGGAGAGTCTGGTTTGAGAAAGGTGGCATTCGCCAAGCCATCAAAAAAGATTTGCACACATCTTTTCCCTTTTTATATAAAACAATATTGCAAATAGTTTAATTCACTATAGTTAAATATTTTCCTGGTTAATTTTGTGAATTTTTATCTAATATGTGATTAGAATGAATAAACCACAATAATTTGAACTAATTAATTAATTGTTTCATACTAAACAAATGTACCCAAGCATGCATGTATTACCGCACCGCACCTATCAAAATCTTGCTTCATGATCTGATCGGAAAAGTAAATTAGAATTTTCGATGATTAATATTCAAAGTCTTAAAAGAAGCCCTACTTGCCAGAACCTAGTCTTTCTTTACACAAGAGACCAAAACAAAAACGGGAGGGTGGAGAACCAAATTTTCAAACCCTTAGCCTTGTAAAGGTCTAAAAACCTTTATATAAAGAACTCAACACCTAAAAAAAGGCCCACAGCTTTAGGGCAACATGCTTTGCCTTCAAAAAAAACCCTTCACTGTCCATCTCTTTCTTCTCTTTGCCTTTTTCCCGTGGAAACGTGCCGTGGGACTCCTGTACAATAAAGAGAGAAACGTGCATGCGGGAATATAAGATTAGCTATTGTCTCCATAGCATGCGGACTCCACAATATTACACAGCTGCCTCAACATAAAGCTTTCCCCCCTTCCATTTTAATATAAATGGCCACGCTTATATAGAAATCTTCATGTTTTTTCAGTCCCTTCTCTTCTTCTTCTCTCTCAAGTCTCCACCAAACTAGTAATTGCATTGTTCTTTCTTTTCCATTACCATGGTGGTAGCATCCAACTTTGTGGTGATCAAACCCTTCTTTATTTCATTCCTTCAACAAAGGCCATTTAGGCGTCCTACTCATAACTTCCATGAGATGATGAGTAGCATTACAGGCAAGCTAGAGGTCCTTCCATGCCCTGAATGATTACATGCATGGGTGCATCCATGCGAGGGGAATCGAGCATTCCTGGTCCGATTGATTACTACATTTATATGAATTCTGCTTCTGTAGCTGTACAATTATCAGTCCTTGTTCATTACAGACTGCTCCTCTCTTCTTCTTCTTCTTCTTTTTTGGTTTTTTCCCTGATTAAGCATTATTGATTTTCTTTTGAGAGTTAGGATTGTATCTGTAGTTGATTATATATCATCATAATTGCTCTTGCAAAATTGGAAAAAAGAAAAAGCAGTTATATTAGCTTGATGATTAGTCTCTGTTGATTCCAACAGTTACTATTAGGCTGTAAGTGTTGTGTGCAAGTTCTTAATGTTGAATAAATAAATTTCATGTCGTTCTACTCTCATCAATATACTCTTCTGTATTGCTTCTTCTATCTCTTTTCTTTTGCTCGTACACACACACACTTGTCTACTTAATTATTCACTTCTCAAATGAATTTATCTTCTGTGATCATCAACGAGAACATATATATAGAATAGTATAGCTTTGTGACGCAAAGAAAGCCATAAACTTGAGTTCAAAGTTGTAATTAACACGTCTAAACTACACAATTAAAGTTGTAACATTTTTACAACATATTTATTTTTGTGTTTTAAAAATATTTTTGAAAAGAATTTAAAAAAAGTTATTTTTTTCTTTAAATTAATATTTTTTTATGTGTTTTCAAATCATTTTGATGTGCTGGTGTTAAAAATAATTTTTTTAAAAATAAAATAAAATTATTTTAATGCATTTCCAAGTAAAAAAACACTTTAAAAAACAATCGATATCACACTTCCAAACACGTCTTATAAACTATAAGATAAGATGCAACACAATTAAAGTTTCATAGGTCTGTAGTTTTATTAAGCAAAATATCTTAAATATCCATAATTAAATAAATAGAAAACAATCTATTTAAAAAAATAATAAAGTAATTTGAAGGGCCTAAAATATGGTCTGAAACTTCAAATGCAACTTTGAGAGTTTTCAGAGTGAAATTTAGTAAATCTGATCAGCAACGAATAAACATAGACATGAATAGATGCTTGATCCAAATTTAATTTTTTTATGAGAAATACACCTGAAAATCTAAACTATAATTATTTTTAAGTTACTCTAATTGGACAGCATTTTGAACGGTTTGTGTTCACTAATATAATCCATAAAATCCTACGCTAATTATTACAAACCCTAGCTTTTTCATGTGATAGATAACGTAGAAAACATGACAGAGAGGATGGCTTGATGGCCTCCCGATTCCGGAAGTTAATGAGCTAATTTGGGAGATCGACAATAAATAACATCAACTTTTTCTTCGTTACAGTTTATTAAATAATCAAATCATCATCACACCTTTTCGTTACTCTCATGTATATATTCTAAGAACTTTAAGCTAGCTTTGGTCTTTGCATATGCAAACCAGCTGGCCGGTGAAGGGAAAGGGAGGTGGGATTTGATGTCTGTCATTCGAGGATTGCTGCTCTACTTTTTTACAAGGGGTGGGGATGAGGAGTACTTATTTCATTTTCACTTTAAGGTAGCATAAGGAAATAGCAAGGCCCTTATTTGGGTGTTTTATTCCCTTAAAAAATTTTGTTTTCCGGCCCTAGGGCTGCCCCATACATGTAGCTTTAGGGCTATTTGCTTGCTAGGTGACGATAAATACCATGATAGCTAGGGCTGACTCTCTCGCTTTCTTTGATCTCCACACCTCAAGCTCAATTTAAAAGGAACTCAAGAATTAGCCATCACTAGCTGACATTTAAACATGATGACAAGCTGTAGCAAACATTCCCTTTTCACTTTGCTTTCTTTCTTTAATCATGGAAAGATCATCTAGCTTGACCAAGGGTTGGTATTGTGCCTCCTGACCCTTTGGCAGAAGTCATCTGTATATAAGATCTTCTATGTTAAAAGATAAGAATTTGTTGATTGTTATCGTTTCTCTCGTTATTCCTTTTTGATAACCTAATGATAGCTGTTAACTAAAGCTGAAGTCTTAGCACATGTTTCGAAGAAATATGTAGGGCTCGTCTGTCTGTGGGGAGGGAGCCCCATGGTC
>Ga0325405_1002418_pt1 | contig 19210 bp, 9 predicted proteins | sample PopdelMetagenome_21_FD_205663 | JGI IMG/M metagenome (GOLD analysis project Ga0325405, IMG submission 205663) | Populus deltoides microbial communities from Bellville, Georgia, United States - Xylem-Control-R2 | ecosystem: Host-associated > Plants > Phyllosphere > Stem > Wood/Secondary xylem...
CGTTATCTTATCTGTCATGTAGATGTGAATGCTATACAACAAGTCTTGAAAAGTATTTCAAGAATTCCAGCTTAAAAGTTAATTAAATTATCTTATCTCAAAATAAATTTATTAATAATGTTCATCATGTGGTTCATTAAACTTTAAAAGATAAGATTACATAATACTTATAAATGAGTTGATCTAGACCATTTGAAATGTCAACATTATTCATTCTCATAAGCGATGTGCAATGTTTTTTTGGTAATTTGTTCATAAAAATGAGATCTGTTATAATCTTTCTAGAATTAATTTGAATCAACTAATTACCATCAATCTCAAACTAATTTGAGAAAATTTCATATATTTTATTATTCTTCTTCTTCTTCAAAATTCTCATTCCCAAACTCAATGGAGGGACTCTCATTCCCGAACTTATTGAAGGGACTCTCATTGGAGAAACTCAACTCCCTTTGAAGAAACTCCCATTAAAGGAACTCTTAACTGACAAATTTCATTGGAGGAACTCTCATATCAGAACTCGATGGAGGAACTCAACTCTCATTAGAGAGACTCCCTTTAAAAAAAAACTCTCATAGGAGACACTCAACTTTCTTTGGAAGAACTCTCATTGAAAAAACTTTTTCTCAAGGTCGAGTCTATGGCGTTAAGCTCTTCCCCAAGTTTTAGCTCATGAGGGTTGAGTTATTTCCCTTGGCCATGACATTGGATCCAGACACGTTGCTTGAGACCTAAATTTTTTGAGCTTTTAAGGTTTTTTAGGCTCATTAAATTTAGATTCATCAAAAACTCAAAAGATTGTGTTCATCCAAAGAGAAAATCAACAATTCTAAATAAAATAGCACAAAATAAACTATTTCAACCATTAAAAAATCTCTCACTAATGATGTAATGTTTATATAAGTGTTTTTCAATTCTTCCCCTTATATTTTTTTCTCCCAAAAATGCATAAGAATATGGGTGTTTACAGGAGTTTCGACTAACTAGCTGTTTTTTCATATATAAAAATAGTCGTACATAAAATGTTATCAATATGATAGATTGTCCGCCAAATTCTTCTTAACCAACTCTAAACTCAACTTCACAAATTCTTGGCCTACTTGGCGGATGATCCTACTGTTCAGCTGGTTCCTTGGGTTATTTTTTATGATCAAAACTTGATTATTTTTTTTTTCAGAAATACTATATCCAACAATCTTTGAAGAAGTACGCCTAAATCAAAACTTGATCACATATTGGATGACTAAATCATTTGACTAGATAATCATATTTGAACAAACAGAAATAGAATGCCATACAATCTTTTTAGGACGGAAGAAGTATATACTTATTTGTGTAAAATATAGTAAGATTTCAAAAATTCATATTTTGAAAATTATTGAAGAAAAGAGTAAGGGAAAGAGAAAACGTCAAAAAAGAGAGAATTGTTTATTTATTTTTATTATTGAACCTAGACGAACCTAAGACTTTCTGTAGAAAGGAAGACAAGGATATATGTTAGTTTAGCTACAAATTCATTGGCAACTTGTTAGTTTTATTGACGTTACAATTATGTGATATTTTTTGTCCCAGATTTATTGATGTGACAATTAATTAATATTCTCTTAGGGAAGAATAAAAACATGTTTTCAAAAAACAAAATTTAATAAACATGCTTAAGCAAACTCAAACACCTCAAAAATTTTAAATAAATAAAATAAAACTCCCCTTAGTATTAAAATATATTAAATAAAAAATAACATTGAAAAGCATCTCAAATATTAATCTCAAAAACAAATATAGTCACCCTAATCTAAATAATTAAGAAGCAACAATTAGAATTTATTTAAATAACATATTTAATAGGAACATTTGAGATCAAATTAAAAGTGATGTTTGGGTTAAAAATTTATTGAAATTCAATTTTCAACATATGTTATTTAATATAAAACAATAACATGATTTAAATAAATTATGGGTGAATGAAAAATTGATCTAAAAAACCCTTGGTTGACATATTTTAGTGAAACTCAAAACCCTCTAAAAATCTTTATTCTATATTAAAAAAAAACAAAATTTTTCTAATATTTATAAAATGAGTAGTTGAAAAGTTAAATTTGGATCTAAAAAAACACTCAAGATTTTAGAAGAGAGAGGTTCTACGTATGTAAAGTGAGTTTTAATCTTAAACACACGTGTTTGTTAGGGCGGGTCTAAATCTGAGTTTATTGTAAAATAATATTTTGGATCACAAAAAATTATATTTTGCCAGCTAAAATTTGAACTTATCTAATCCATGAAGAATTAATTATTTCTTCTAGCTTATTGTTTGTCCAATTCATCCCATGAATTTTCTAGAAGCATTTCAAGCAAATTTAAACAACTTTAATTTTTCAGTTTAAAAAATTCAGATTTATGGTTACTATTTTCAAATTTAATTCTTGTTTTATGGTGGGTAATTAAAGGTTGAATAGTGAGAAATAATTATTTAACCTTTTACCTTACAAAATTCACTATAAAAAAGAAGGTGAATAAAGAGTTTAAACACTGTTTTTTAGATTTTTATATATTCTTTCTCACCTTATTTTTAGTATTGTTTTTCTTCTCCTTCTATACTTTGGTTTTCCTCCCAACAAATCTAGAGCTTTATTAAGATATAATTGAGTTTTTTTTTTTGTTCAAATATCTTGATTTGAAAGTACACCTAAACAAAGATAGTGTGGTTAGAATTTTAAAAGGTAAATTACAAATATCTTAATTAGATAGCGAGGAGCAATAAAGTTTTAAAAACAAAGAATTTATCTTTGATAACAATAAAAGTTTTATTCATTTAAAATGCTTCAACAAGTAAGTATTTTTTTGTAATTATTTTAATTTAAATCTTGTTATTTTTATTATTAGTATACATGTTAGGATTTTGATCTTATGTATATTGTAAGTTTGAATACATATTTAGTATGCATGCTAGTATTTTTTTTTTCTTATATTTATATTAAAATCATTTTACTATGAGTTATTATTTTATATACTTATATATCTAGATTTATATAAATTCTAATTTTTTTAAAAAATATTAAAAATATTTTATTTTAATAAACTAAAAATCTTTAAATTGAAGAATCAGCTTGATAGGCTTATTGAAACACCTTCGAACAGTTAGATCTAGACACTCGAATCAAAACAAACCACGTGTTTGATAACAAGGAGCTAGCAGCGGCATTATATATATGTGGAAGCAACGCTGTTGTGGAAAGGGCATTATAGAAAGACCTCCAATTCTATTTCTCCTCTCTGTCTTCTTTCACCCTAAGACCTCCAAGGTTTATTTCTCCTCTCTATCTTCTTCACCTTCTAAAATGTCTTCATTCAATATGTTGCAATCTATTTGATGTCAGTTCAAATTTTAATTCTTTTAACTGAATCCATTTATGGCCCAATATCCCTTTTCTTCCTTTGTTTATATACCGTATAACGCATAAGCTCATACCTATGCTGAGAAAAAACAAGAACAATTTTCGAGTTGCAGCATGGTTAAGATTAAACTCCAAATGACTTGGCCGGTTCGGAATTAAGTATCATGACCTCATTGCCATACAGACAAAATTCAAATCACTGCGTTTGATTGGAAAACCATGGATTATTCATACAATAATGAATTTTTTGCTCTATTTTCTGCTCGGTATTTCCTTTTGTTTTCTACATGCATGGATATTCCTTGATTAAGCCATATATGCACAGGTTCCTGTGGAGAGCTCTTAATTCTGGACAAACAGCTTGCGCTTGTGCTATTCGCCTGGGAACGTAACGACCTTCCTTTCTGCAGTTGGGGATTTGAAGAAGAGTCCGGATAGCTCTACCTCTACTTTCGGTTGTGCCCTCAAAGGTTTGGGTCCTGTCACTAAAATCATTTAATATGTTAGTCTTCCTGATTTGTGTGATATCAACCGCTCAAATCCTTTTTGTCTTACTAAAATTATTTTTACCCTGGAGTCCAGCCGGCAATGAAATGGTCTAATTTCTTTTTTCTTTAATGATGCTAGCTAGCTATTCCAAAAAGGAAAAAAAAATGACTTGAAGCTAGCAGATGCACTAGAAAAAACAAACCAGCCAAGAAAACCAAATAAGAGACAAAATAAATGGGTCCCAAATAAGAAAGGCATCCGGGAAAATGAACATCAAACAAAATTAGGAGTAATTCCTAGCAATAATTAGGATGGGTCAGGTTGGGGGCAAGTTTTCAACCCGAAAGATTCTATTGTGGAGTTCAAATACTTAAAAATAGGGAGTAGGGTTTTGTTTTTTGTTTTTTTTAAAATTGATTCCCTTGGGTAATGACAGACATTTATTGTCATTTGAGCAGTGAAATTAGACAGATGGGTGGCATTGGTTCAGCGAGCACTTCAATTGATATTGAAGAGCTTTTGAAGGAAGTTCCAGATAGCTTGCAAACGACCTTGCCGGAAGAGATGTGTATCTACCATGTCCCGGTAGACATTCGTCAAGTAAATAAAGATGCCTATACCCCTCAGGTGATTTGTATAGGCCCAATTCACGAAAAGAATGAAAACCAAGTTATAAAAGAACTGAAGCGAAGATATTTCAAACAATTCTTTAACAGACTACCCGTGGAAAAACGGAAACCGGTTCTGGAGGAACTTGTGAAAACCATTACAGATGGTGCAGTTGAAATCCGCAATTGTTATGAAGATGCTGCATTTGAACTTTGTAAGGATCCAAAAGGTTGTGAAGTTAAAATCCGCAATTGTTATGAAGATGCTGCATTTGAACTTCGCAAGGATCCAAAGGATCATGAAGTTGAAATCCTCGATTGTTCTGAAGATGATTCTTCTAAACGTTGCGAGGATCAAAAGGTGTTTTGGAAGATGATTCTATGGGATGCTGTATTCATCTTTGAGCTCTTCTTGAAGAATAGAGAATTTAAGGAAGATAAAAAATCTCAAGGCAAAAAAGATAAAGACAAATCTCAAGGCAAAAAAGATACAGAGAAATACCAGGAGAAATATAAGTACGATTATATAATAGCTAAACCCTGGCTGAGATCTGCTGTGCAACGGGACCTGATATTACTCGAGAATCAGCTGCCGTTCTGGATTCTTGATGATTTATATGGTATTGTCTCCAAATACATTATAACCGGTTGCTCTTGTCTACCTAAAACCGATTGCTGTTGTCCATGTATAACTTTCCCGGAACTTACTTGCACGTTCTTTAAGAAGTACAACAAGAACAAAACCAGTCCTAAGAAACCATTACATTTCACTGATATGGTAAGATCTTTTTTTCTTCCCAAAGACCTAGACACCAAAGATCCAAACCCAAAAGACCCAAGTAGTCCCCCAATTAAAAAACTTTACAGAGCAACTAGGCTGCATCAAGCAGGAATGAAGTTCAAGCCGAAGCCAGATGAACATACCATAAAATCATGGAAGGAAGATGATTCTATCAAGAAAGGTGAGTTACATTTTCCAACCCTTGTGATTGACGATCAAACTGATTGTATCTTTCGAAACCTGATGGCGCTGGAGCAGTGTCATTATCCTTATGAAGCGTTCATCTGCGATTATGTTAAATTCTTGGATTTTCTTGTGGATACCCAAGAAGATGCAGATTTGCTCATTAAAAGTAAAGTTATTGTTAATAGGCTTGGAGAAAGTGATGATGTGGCTAAGCTGATTAACAAACTTTGCCAAGGAATCGCAGAAGTCTCTTCGTGCTATAACAGGCACGCCGAAGCTTTAAATGAATACTATGACAGCTGTTATAACAAGAGCAAGGCCTTCCTCAGAAGACAGTATTTCAAGAATGTTTGGATAGGCACTGGAACCGTTGTTGGATTGATCGTCCTGTTCATCACTTTGGGAAACTTTGTTCGATCTTTTTTTTAGTACTCAAGGTTCGATTGCTTCAGTGTCTGTACAATTCCTCCTTTCCTTTTCTTTAGCTAATAAATTTTACTTCACTTGTTTGATTCTAAATATAAAAGAATAATTATCAGTATTGTACTTTGTTGTAATCAACTTTAAGGAATAATATCTAGTGTGTCTGTATTTTTGTATCTATCTATCTACCTATCCATCCATCAACTACTGATTATGAGAAACTGATGATGGATTCCTATGTGGCGTTTGAGATACTCCTAGATGGACAGACAGGCAGGGACGATAAGCACACGAGCACCAGACGAGCAACTGATAACATTGCACAAAGCTTGTGAATCACCATCGGAATATATGACGATCCTTGTCGGTGGATCTTCATCGAATAACATTTTTCGTTGCCGGACTAGAACATGCCAACTCCAAACAACCACGAAACAGATAATACAAACATTAAACGTTCATACATGCCCAAGATTTGATATAAAGCCATCATATCACTATGGGTCCCCCGGACCAGCAGCCAGCCAAAAACTTGAAGTTCTTTAAATTCTGAATTTACAATGGTTAAATGGAAGCCTGGTTTTGTCCCAAAGATTGATGTTTTTTTGCTGCTTGTGCTTTTGCCAGGATTATATATAGCACGTCATATCCATGCTAAATTATCATTTAGAAAAAGAAAAAAAAATACCTCACATGTATAGGACTAATATGAAGATTGCCTTCTTGAAATTATCCAGAAGCTAGTAAAACTGAGTAGACTATCCATCTTTTATATCAAGAACTAGATGAAATTTGCACAGATTCAATGCTAGTAGACAGTGGCTCATAGAATGTGTTTAATACTCCACTCAATAAAAAAAGTTTAACTTATCAAAAGCCTACTAACCTTTCGGTCAAACCTAACTTAACCCCTAACTTTTTAATTTTCTGATTTTGATCCCTGAAACTAACAAGTCAAGGCAATGCACTGCCTCCTTGAGATTTTGTTGGCTTTTCTTTCATGGAGCCCTACTATTATATGAATCGAACATGAAATGTGATAGGTCCCAATCAAGCTATGACTATGTAATGCAGAATTTATTCTACTTCGGGTGAGAATTAACCTCAAGAATTGTATTTGAATGAAATAAGTTGCCCTTTTCTGATTTCCCAAAGAGTCTTTTTATACAGGAAAGAAACAAACAAACATTTCTAATTCTGAGATCGTATCCCTTAGAATCAGGACACTACCTTCTACTGGCAATCAGCCACTTTGGCATTATTGAAAGTCAAATAACTAATAGACCTATTCTTAAGCACGCATGCTTTGTGGGCATGACTAACAAGTTAGACCATGTCCTTGGTCACAGGTCCATGCGTGACAGCAAACAATTAATCGAAATACTTTGGGTTTTTTACTGCTACCCTTGCAGATCTTCGTGGTTTACTTCGTGGCTCATCAATACTCCCCCCTTGACACAAACCTTGTCCTCAAGGTTGAAATTCATGAACTTGTGGGGTAATTCCTGAGTGTTTTCCCATGTAGCATCATCACGTGGAAGCCGCTTCCATTGGATTAAACTCTCCTCAATAAATTTGGATCCACGTTTTACCCAGCGAGTATCTAACACACACTTCGGTTCCAGGAGCAATTCCCCATCATCTGCTACTGGAGGCAGGTCAATGTGAGTAGTAATGTGATCTTCCACTGTTTTCTTTAAAAGAGAAACATGAAAAACGGGGTGAATGCGAGAGCTGGGGGGAAGATGGAGTTTGTAAGCAACATTTCCAATCTTTTCTTCCACGAGATAAGGCCCATAAAATCTGCTTGCAAGTTTTTGATAAGCTCGCTTAAATACGGACTGCTGACGATAGGGATGTAGTTTGAGAAATACCCTATCACCAACTTGGAACTCAACATCTCTACGTTTGGCATCAGCCTGTTGTTTCATACAATTATTTGCAGCATGAAGATTGCTCTTAAGTTGCTGAAGCAGAGCATCTCGCGAAGCTAAGTTCTTGTCAACTTCGTGTACTGGACAAAATCCTTCATGGTACTAAGGAATCGTTGGTGGTGGTCTTCCATAGAGAGCCTGGAATGGGGTCATACCTGTTGAGGCATGATAGGTGGTATTGTACCAAAATTCAGCCCAAGGTAGAAATGAATACCATTTACAGGGTTGTTGGTAAGTAAAGCAACATAAATATTGCTCAATGCAGCGATTGACGACCTCCATTTGTCCGTCAGTTTGCGGATGGTAAGTTGAACTCATCTTCAATTTGGTGCCGGACAATTTAAAAAATTCTTGCCAAAAATGACTGATTAACACGGGGTCCCGATCACTCACAATAGACCGAGGCATGCCATGGAGCTTGACAATGCCAGTAATGAAAATTTCAGCCACCATTTTAGTGGTATATGGGTGCGCCAGAGCCAAGAAATGAGCCGATTTACTCAATCTGTCAACAACAACCAGAATTGTAGTTTTGCCAGCTGAGGGGGGAAGACCAGCAATAAAATCCATCGTAATGTCATCCTAAACTTGACACGGAATTGGAAGAGGTTGCAAAAGACCTGCTGGTGACAGTGTGTCATTTTTAGTGCGTTGGCAGATTTCACATGCTGCCACATACGTCTTCACTGCTTGGAACATGGAGGGCCAAAAGAATTGCTATGCCAACCGTTTGTAGGTACGTAAGACACCAGAATGGCCACCACTGGGAGAGTCATGGAATTCATGGAGCAACTGGGAAATTATTTGGGAATGTGGTGGCACCACCACCCAATTCTTGTAGCAGACCAACCCATTACGCCAGCTGTAGGGAGCCCCGGGATTTGCAGTAGCCTTGTTGCTGATTGTCAACATGTAGGGGTTGCCGCGAGCCTCATCTTTGATTGCGTCCCATAATGAAGTGTGAGAGACAAATAAATTATCCAGGCGTGGACTGCCCAGTACCCGTGAGAGAGCATCAGCTGCATTGTTATCCCGACCTGGTCTATAAATTATCTCATAATCATAACCAAGCAGTTTTGTTACCCATTTTTGTTGCTTAGGTGTCACGATACGTTGATCCAACCAATATTTGAGGCTGCGCTGGTCAGTTTGAATGAAGAACTTCCTTCCCAGCAGAAATGGTCTCCATGTTTGAATGGCATGAATGATGGCCAGCATTTCTTTAGCATACACCGACCATGATTGTTTGGTAATACCCAATGCGTGGCTCATGAATGCGATAGGCTGCCCTTGTTGACGCAAAACAGCCTCGATGCCAGTACCAGACGCGTCTGACTCAATGGTGAAAGGTTCATTGAAATTGGGCATCGCAAGTGTAGGTGTTGTTGTCATGGCAGTTTTGAGTTCTTGAAATGCTTTTTCAGCTGCATCAGACCACCCGAACTTGCCCTTCTGGAGAAGACTGGTAAGAGGCTGAGCAATGAGTCCATAGTTCCGAACAAATTTCCGGTAATAACCTGTAAGGCCTAAAAAACCACGTAATTCGGAAACATTAGTAGGGCGAGGCCAATTTAGCATCACTGTAATTTTGTTTTGATCCACCTTGACTTCTTGGGAAGTCACAATATCCCCCAAATATTCCAATTCTTGCAAACCGAAAGCACATTTACTGAATTTGACAAAGAACTGGTGTTGCCTTAAAATTTCAAATGCCTTCGTAACATGTTCAAGATGCATGCTCAAATTGGGGCTATAAATTAAAATGTCATAAAAAAAGATTAGTACAAATTTACGCAAGTAAGGGCAGAAAATAGAATTCATAATAGCTTGGAAAGTAGATGGAGCGTTACAAAGACCAAAGGGCATAACCAAGTATTCATAATGACTATTATGAGTTCGAAAGGCATTTTTAGGGATATCGGATGGATGTACTCGTACCTGGTGGTATCCTGCTCGTAAATCAAGTTTGCTGAAATAATTAGCTCCATAAAGTTCATCGAGCATGTCATCAACAGTGGGGATAGGAAACCTATCTTTGATGGTTACAGCATTAAGGGCTCTATAATCAGTACAAAACCGCCACGAACCATCTTTTTTCTTTACCAACAAAACAGGAGATGAAAAAGGACTAGTACTAGATTTTATTAGCCCCAATTTTAACATATCATGAACTTGTTTTTCGATTTCGGCTTTTTGAAAGTAGGCATACCTATAGGGCCGCACGTTGATGGGCGTTGTCCCCTCCTGCAAATTGATGTGATGATCTACTTCTCTTGTGGGTGAAAGTTGAGTGGGCTCTTGGAATAAATCTGCAAAGTCTTCCAATACTTGTTTCAGCTCCGGATTGACATTCTGTTCTTGTGGATTAGCTGAAGATTGCATGTAAATGGCAAACATCGAACTCCCTTGATGCACATCTTTGGCAATAGCTTTCCTAGCTGTGGGCTTAATTGAGGTACCCATCCCCTGCAGTACATGATTTTGGTTGCACCACTGAAATTCCATTGTTAATTTCTTCCAATTACATATGACAGTACCCAATTGTTCCAGCCAATGAACCCCTAAGACCACATCTAATCCAACTAAAGGCAGGGCATACAACGTGAGGATAAAAGGAATACCCTGGAGTGAAATATCGACGTTTTCAAACCTGCCTTGACATTGTAGTGGTCTGCCATTCGCCACGCGCACATTGAAGGAGTCTGTTGGAATCACCGGCAATTGCAGCAGACTAGCTACTTTCTCGCTGATGAAGTTGTGCGTAGATCCGCTATCAATGAGAACAACAATCTCATAGGGTCCAATTTTGGCCAACACTCGCATGGTCTTATATGCCGATAATCCAGTCAGCCCATGCAAAGATATTTCAGGTTGAAATTACTCCGAACAGTCAGCTTCTTCTGAAGATTCACAGCAACCTTCTAACAATAGTAGTTGTGGCCCTTTGCATCTGTGACCAGGGGTAAATTTCTTTTCACAATTAAAACATAAACCCTGTGCGCGTTTCTTCTGCATTTCATCCCATGAAAGTCGTTTCATGCCTGGATTTGTTTTGAATCTGTTTGGTGGAGCGTAGTCTTGCATGACCCGAGGCATGGATCGTGCACTTCGTCGTTGGTGGTTCAACTGTTCATCTCGCATTCATGCAAGGCTACTAGTTTCCTTTAATGACTTTGGTTTAAACATCCGAATGCCATCAGCTATTTCGGGTTTGAGGCCACCCATGAATGTCCCTACTAAAGCCTTCTATGGCCATCCATGCACCCGATTACCCAAACATTCAAATTTTTTATGATACTCGCGCAAAGATCCCTCCTGTTTGACCTTAGATAAGGCCTCATCGAAGTCCTCACATTCGGTAGGGCCAAATCTTGCCCACAGCTCTTCCTGAAAAATGCCCCACGTTACCTCCCTGTCTTCTTCTCTAAAAGATCGCCTCAGCCACTGCCACCATTGATTAGCTTCACCTTGTAAGTGGAACGATGTTAGAGACACCTTTTGAGCTTCAATGGTTCCTTGGAATTCGAAGAATTGATCCACTCGAGTGAACCATTCCGTCGGGTCATCTCCTGAAAATCGTGGAAACTCCAAACTTGCTAGTTTCGAAGATAACAATGGTCGTCCACCTTCTGTGACATCTCTGGACTCTTCCCTTAAGGAACGGGGATGTCCATTGGGAGAACTGGTAGTAGGGTCAGAAGGATTGGTGCCCACTGTGTTGTTAACTGATGCATTTAGATTGGATAGCATGACTTCAAAGAGTTTGCTAAGAACGTCTTCAATGTGGTGCAACTTGTCAGTTACACCTGCTTCCATGCGGCTGAAATTGTTTTGCAGCCCACCCAAGCTAGCTTCTAAATTTTCAATATGCTTTTTATTTGTTCCCATAGCTCTGATACCAATGATAGGTCCCAATCAAGCTATGACCATGTAATGCAGAATTTATTCTACTTCGGGTGAGAATTAACCTCAAGAATTGTATTTGAATGAAATAAGTTGCCATTTTCTGATTTTCCAAAGGGTCTTTTTATACAGGAAAAAAACTAACAAACATTCATAATTCTGAGATCGTATCCCTCAGAATCAGGACACTACCTTCTATTGGCAATCAGCCACTTCGGCATTATTTAAAGTCAAATAACTGATAGACCTTTTCTTAAGCACATAGACCTATTCTTAAGCATGCATGCTTTGTGGGCATGACTAACAAGTTAGACCATGTCCTTGGTCACAGGTCCATGCGTGACAGCAAACAATTAATCGAAATACTTAGGATTTTTTACTGCTACCCTTGCAGATCTTCGTGGTTCACTTCGTGGCTCATCAAAATGACTAAAGAACAAATGATATATAGGGACTATATTGAAACAAATAATAGATAGAAGAGAGTGCGCTTGCAACGAGCTAAATGAGGGTAACGGGGCTTCAAGCTATGTGTTGGGTGCATTCTGCATCAGGTAGTGTTTGGCTTGATGGCACTAGTGGCATTGTTTGGGTAAGAAGATTTTGTTGGTTCGAGGTGTGTTTGGCATTGTGTTTTGAAAGTATTTTTGAAAAAATATAAATTTTTTTTATTTTTTTACTTTAAATTAATATTTTTTATATTTTCAGATCATTTTAATATGTTGATGTCAACAATAATTTTTAAAAAATAAAAAAATATTATTTTAATATATTTTAAAATAAAAAATACTTTAAAAAACAATAGTTATTATACTTTCAAATTCACTACGGTGGCTGGAGCTTAGCTATTGAACCTCAACACTCTCTGTTTTCCTTTTTACTTATCTACTAGGTTTTTATGTGTTTTGACGTGTAATAGAAGGGTAGTGTTTATAAATTACGTTTGATTAGTGTCTTTAAAGGGGAAAAAAAAACATATACAAAAAGGGTAGAAATGTGTTTGATTAGAAGGATGAATACAGAAAAATAAAATAAATTTGTTTTTATAGTGAATTTTTATCCATCTAAACAAGAGATCTCTAACCAAACACTATTTCTAGTGTATCCTATGTCATTTTAAGGTTTTTCATTTTAGATTTTTTTAAATATATTTTTAAAGAGAAAAAAGTGAGTTGAACAGACAAGCTTAGCGTGTGTGACGAGGCTATTTGAAGCAGACCCACGTACCTCTTTTTTATCTTTATATATATATATATATATATATATATATATATAACTAGAAGAAATTTATTGAAAAACACCAAATTAAGGCGGGAATAAGGAGATACACATCTGCAAAGGCACACAGTTATAAAAAGGAACAGGGAGAAGAAGAATAGGCCAACAAACCACAAGAAAAACAGACCAACAGCCCTAATATGCAGGATTGCCTCCACATAGAAACAGAGCTGCCAAACTAAACTACCAAAACTAAAACAATCAGACCATCACCTACGATTTTAAAAGAATATAAGAGGTCTTTAGACCAAGCACCAACTAAATCAGTCATTGCCTCTACTTTATGTGAGATATCCAAAATACCTCTTTTGAACAACATACTACGGATGTTGATTTTGTTGATGATAGCTATCCAACAAAAAACCTTTACTTTAGATGGGACGATTCCTCTTCAAATCCCAGCAAAGATGAAGATAGTGTCAATGGAGGGATTGGAGCTTAATAACCCGCAAAGAGATTTATCTAAGAATCTGTCTGTAGTGTTGTTTTTCCAAATTAGTTTATTCTTTATATCTTTGTCAAAGTGCACCTTCGAAAGAATTACATACATTTGATCTAATAGACCAATGTTTCTTTCACAAAGGTCTAGTCCAGGAGAAGAACCAGAATCATTCATCACCATCCCACATTTCCATCTTATCGAGGCTTGCTATAGGAAACTGTTCTGTCAAACTACCATTATCGATCTAAGCGTCAAACCAAAATTTGATGATGAGGTGGACGATGACGACGATGCAAGTTATGATGTGGTACCTGAATTGGATGATGCCTCACTCGATGTGTAAGAAATCAAGAAAATATATAAAGTCTAAAAGGTAGAGTTGCCACTCAATTTTTTTAAAGGCAAAAACTAAGAAAAGTTTAGAGTTTGACGAGGATATAACGGGAATTCAAGCTGTGCATTGGGGGCGTCCTACATCGGGTAGTGTTTGGATTGGTGGCGCTGGGATCACCTACGGAAGAAGATTATGTTGGTCCTCCTCATGTTGTTAGAAGTCGGCTGGAGGTTAGCAGTTGAGCTTCAACACACCCTCTCTCTGTTTTTTTTTTTACCTTGTCTGCTAGGTTCTTACGAGTGTTAGCTGGTAGGAGAAGGGGAGTGTCCATTAGAGTGCCCCCAAGTCGTTTATGTTTTCCATTTTATATATTTTCTTTATATATTTTTAAGGAATAAAACAGGAGCTGGGCTGAGCTTCTTGATTTGTTTTCTTTTTTGATTGGAAAAAAAAATTAGGTGATGGACCGATGATGTGGAGCTTTTTTTCGGGAGTATGACCATCCAGGCAGGAAGAGAGTTTTTCTGGAGGATTACGATTACACCATGGGGAATCTTGGCGTATCCTTGTTGTTTCCGGAGACAGGGATATGGAAATCAGAGTTATTGTTGTGGTTCATAGTGATCCAGTTAAGAAGTCTTTTCCTTGGTGTCAAGCTGCAGATGAATTAGGTGATGGGCTTCACGTGTCCTGAACACTCTATTTGGGCTCTCTAATGAAAATCTAGGAGAAAAAGGAAAGGAAAGCTGCAGTGTGCAAGCCCAACATGTTATGTTAGAAAACAGAAGGTTGCCGTCCTAGATCATCAAGGAGAAATAGTAGAGACTGATGGTGAAATTAGTAAGAATTCTATGGGCAGTTCTATTGTGATGGCAAACAACAGAATTTCGTGATTGTTTCGCTTTGCGAACTGATCTAAAAGCAAGGACAAGGTAGAAGCTGAGGCGCATAACACTTTGGCTGTAGGAGTGGAAATCTGTGTTCATAACAACGATGGAGATTCTTTGGTGGCTGGACATATTTGGTAACAAGTAGCTAGAAAAGAAAGGGACAGAGACCGAACTCACTAGGTTCTTGAGAAAGGATTTCTAAGCCAAACGAACCTTTCTGTTGCCACCCATTGGCCTAACATTCTACACAAGTTATACCCCTCAACAATATGGTAAAATAGATTAGGGATGGCTTCAGCATTCCTGGCATAACCAACAACACTTCTTTCTAACCAACGTAAATTCTCCGGCGCCTTAGCATCATACTGAGGGATAGATCAGTTTTTGCACTGTTCATTTTGAAATTTACGTATGATGTGAGTTGGCTTTTGTTTGGTGACTACAATGAAATTCTTCATGCTGATCAGGAGAGTTGTCATCGTATGAACAGAAGGCCTGGTTTGTTTTCTTAGGAGAGTCATAAACTGAGAGATTCTTGAAGCCTTGGCTGACGGCAGTTTTCTTGCTTTTTCATCTATGAGTTGGTTCTCGAGGATTTTTTTCACTTGACCTCAGAGTTTGCCAATTCAAAATGTTGAATTGACAGCATAACATAAGCTGTAGGTTTTTCAACTTAATATATATATATATATATATTCACACACACGAGATGACATGCTCGCGCGCTGCTGCGGGCTTATAAAACAAATGTACTTGATAGTGTTATAATTGTGAACCAGCGCTAGATAAGTAATAGAAATTAAAGGTATAATGGAGCAAATATTTCATGACGAAAAAAAAAGTTGTGTTGGTGATCAAAAACTTATAAACTGAACAAAATGATTTGTAGCAATCTACAGTGTTTTGTGAGGAAAGATATAGTGCTTTTGCCACATGATTTAGATAAGTAATAGAAATTAAAGGTATGATGGAGCAAATATTTCATGACGAAAAAAAAAAGTTGCGTTGGTGATCAAAAACTTAGAAACTGAACAAAATGATTTGAAGCAATCTACAGTGTTTTGTGAGGAAAGATATAGTGTTTTCGCCACATGATTTAGCTTTTTAGTTAATAAAAAGAAAAAAAATTACAAAGTTAAATTCTCTACCAACTTAATATTAAAAAAAAAACCAACAAAGATAATTTTGGAAAGAAAAAAAAACCCATGAGAAAAAACGTTGCAGCAATTGACAATGTTTTGTGAGGAAAACTATAGCTCTTTCCTAATAAAATAAAATAAAAAACCATTTAGAGAATATTGTAGCAATCCATAGTGTTTTGTGAGAAAAAACTACAACGCTTTCCTCATATGATTTAGCTTTATTGTAATTATAATTCTTAACCAACTCAATATTAAAAAAAAATTGACAAAGATAATTTTGAAAAAAATCATAAAAAAATCACATGGGAAAATACTGCAACAATTCACAATGTTTTAAAGAAAAAAATTACCAAACTAAATTCTTAATCAGCTGAATATTAAAAAAAAATCGACAGGGATAATTTTAGAAAAAACAAAAACAAAACAAACACCAAAAAAAGGAAAAAAAAATCATGTTGGAAACACTGTAGCAATTCACAGTGTTTTGTGATGAAAGCTACAGTACTTCCCTACATAATTTAGCCTTATTTGTAATGACTTGTAATTGTAATTCACAAATAACTCAATATTAAAAAAATAAAATTGAAAAAGTTAATTTGAAAAAAATTATAACAAAAAAAAACCATGCAGAGAGACATTGTAGCAATCCACAATGTTTTATGAGCAAAGCTACAATGCTTTCCCCACATGATTAAGGTTTATTACAAAGTTAAATTATAATCAACTCAATATTAAAAAAAATAAAATTAACGAAGATAATTTTAGAAAAAAATATCACAAAAAACAAAAACACAAAAGAAACTGGAAAAAAACCATGTGAGGAAAAACTGCATCAATCCATAGTGTTTTGTGAGGAAAAACTTGTATTTACTTGTAATTACAATTCTTAACCAGCTTAATATTTAAAAAATAAAATTGACAAAGATAATTTTAGAGAAAAACATAACAAAAGGAGAAAAAACCATATGAGAAAAAACACTGTAGCAATCAACAGTAATTTTCAAGAAAATTTATAGTGTTTTCCTCACATATTGTAACTGTAATTTTTAACCAGCTCAATATTAAAAAATAAAATAAAATAAGATAATTTCGAAGAAAATCATAAAAAAACCATGCGGAGAAACACTGTAGCAATCAACAATGTTTTAAAAAAATAACAAAACTAAATTCTCAATCAGCTCAATATTAAAAAAAAATTGACAAATATAATTTAAAAAAATAAAATAGAAAAACTACGTGAAAAACATCGCAGCAATCGACAGTATTTTAAAGAAAAAAATTACAAAGTAAAAATTTTAACTAGGTCAATATTTAAAAAGTAAAATCAACAAAATAATTTTAGAAAAAAATAAATGAAAAAAAAAGAAATTTTGAAAAAAAATAATTTTTTTAAAAAGAAAAAAACTGAAAAAAAAAAGAAAAAAGAAAAAGGAGAAAAGTTAGAAAAAAAAAAAGAGGAGGGAAGAATCATTGTGGATTACTGTTGTAATCCATGGTGATTTAGGTGTGGGGAACAGTGATTCCCCCACACCATTTAGAGCATGTTATAATATATATATATATATATATATATATGAATACCAGTACTTGTTTCATGATAATTTCAACTTGAAATCATTTGCTCTTAGGTATCCATTTCATTTAGAATAGGCTTTTTTAGTTCAAAGCATGAGGTAAGCTTTTATCAATAACAGCGTCTACTTATTATACCAAAGGAAAATATTCTGAACCATGTCAATACTCCAACATGACCTGCACAAAGATAGATTTTGTGATGCTAGGAGAATAATTAGTATAATCCTATTAATTACTTTTTTATAAGAGAGAGAGAATAAAATCCATTACCTATTAAAAATGATAAATATATCTTCACATATGATTTTTCTCTCTTACTTGTATCTATTTGTTTCTTTAACAAAAACTTCATAAAATAATTATTAAAATTACTAATTACTTTATGAATATCATAAAATTACTCACCTGCATGCAAAGTAAAGTTAATGACATGATTGCTTATAAATGCTTGCACTTCATAATACTAAATTTGTTAATTAATTAAGATATTATTTAATCAATAAATTATTAATTTATATATTATTAATAAAAATTTAATTTATTAAGGTATTATTTTTTTTTCCAAACATTGAAGTTAATACATATATCATGTATTGTTATATATGACACTAACTAATTTTTAAATTACGAGTTATTTACTGCACAAAAAACAAATGATTGGTCCTTGTTTGTATTAATATTGTGTCATATCAATACTCCTGCATGGCCAACTTACAAATTAAAGTGAGTGATTTGATTGGTTATATAGTCTTGGTTATCAATGTGAAATATTAATATCATTCATTCTCATATGCAATGTTTTTATAGTAATTTGTTCATAAAAATACATAAAACTCTCCTTTCAAATCCTTCATAATTTTTCTAGAATTGATTTAAATCAACTAGTTACTCTAGAATTGATTTAAATCAACTAGTTACAATCAATCTTAAACTAATTGGTGCAAATTTTATATATTTTATTCTTCTTCTTCTTCTTTAGTGGATTTTGTATCATATTTTACATAATAAAAAATAAAATTATGTTGCTTCATAAGTAACTAAAACTAATTAAATCTTTTATTTTTGAATCATTTTTTTCTTACAGTGTATATATTAGGAGAGGTAGTTTATAATAACAACTAGTTAATTTGAACATGGTTGTTTAAAATAGTTTTTTTCTTATTGTATCTCATGTTGTGTTTGAATTGATATGCTATATTATATTGACTTACAATATAAAATAAAAGCACAATTAATCCTCTATAAATTAATATTTTTACAGCCATGAAAATTTGTTAGTTAATTAAAATATTATTTAATTGATAAATCAATAATTTATTAATTTATACATTAATTAATAAAAAGTTGATTTATTAAGGTATTCTTTATTTATTTATTTCCAAAACATTTAAGTTAATGCTATGTCATGTTTTGTTGTGTATGAACACTTTCTAATTTTCAAATTACGAGTTAATTATTGTACCGAAGATAAATGATTAGGGACATTAGTCCCTACCTATATTAATATTGTGTTATATCAATAGTCCTAGCATGACCTGCATGCAAATTAAAGTTAGTAACTTGATTGGTTATATAGACTTGCATATCATAAATTCTTATAGCATATAGTGTAAATAACATATTTGGTACTTGTGATATAAATATTATCACTAGACAACTACTTCAAGAATTCCAACTTAAAAGTTAATTAAATAGTGTTACTATTTTTTTTTTGGATATTTAAAAAAAATAAATGATTGAACAAATTTTAGCAAGCTCATCATATTGGGCCAAATTCTGAACTTGTATGTGAAGACCATTCATTACACTTTTACATAAATAAGAAGTTTAATT
>Ga0325405_1002422_pt1 | contig 19193 bp, 8 predicted proteins | sample PopdelMetagenome_21_FD_205663 | JGI IMG/M metagenome (GOLD analysis project Ga0325405, IMG submission 205663) | Populus deltoides microbial communities from Bellville, Georgia, United States - Xylem-Control-R2 | ecosystem: Host-associated > Plants > Phyllosphere > Stem > Wood/Secondary xylem...
GACTGAAATTAAAGAAAGGCCATGGCGATTAATTTGACAAATTCCAGGCAATCATGATTTCTTAACTCCACAAAGAGATGATTATTCCATAGTCATCATGAACACAATTATGTGCTCGGGTAAACCAGAGAAGATGCTGGATGATTGTAGCTGTAATTGGCAAATGACAATTGATAAGATGTGGAATTATAGCTTTTCAATGATTCTCGTATGGGTTATTTTTTAATCTTGAATTTGCTCATAATAATAGTGTAACGGTGTTGTTATGGTTATTTTTTAAAAAAGATTTATATTGAAATAATATTTTTTATTTTTAAAATTAATACATCAAAATAATTCAAATAAAAAATTAAATTTTTTAAAAACATATCCAATCTCGTGCTTAATTATTTTTTTAAAAAAAATTATGTGTGTTTTTATTTTTTTAGGCCTGCCACTATAGTTTTTTTAATCATCAATAACTTTTTTTTAGCATTGAAAAAAGTTTGACCCGCTGATGGGGGTATCCTGGGGCTTATTATCTGTATTCGAACTCCTTTCTGCAAACAAAGTAATTATACGGTCGTCCAATTTTTTTTCCTTTTCCTCTGTACAGTTCGGTGATTTCTTAGACCTCTGGGGAACAAAGAGGGAAAAAACCCATGGCATGGAAAAGTTGGGCATAAATTGGAAGTTGAAAGTAGGGACGGGATTGTAATTGTGTCGTTTCCATACTCTTCGGTGTCAGAAAATCATGATATTTGAGATTGTGTAGTTGTTGTTTTTTATTTTAAAATAATATTTTTTATTTTTTAAAAAATATTTTTTATATTATAAATTAATTTAAAATAATAATAATAAATTTTTAAATTTTTTCAAAAATAATTTTAAAATGCAATCTCAAACACTGTAGTTGCAGACATGGTCGGGAGCTGCTTTTTGCAGTTTCCACTAGCAATCAGGACCAGTCTCGTAAATTCGGTAGTGGTTGTAAGGTCCAAAAAGATACGACAATTACAAAAGAAGCCATAATCTTCCAATCTCTCCCTGTCGTTAGCTCGATGACAATTAACACAAGGCATTGTTCGAGAACAAGGGAAAGATTTTTTTTTTAAAATGATTTTTATTAGGAAATATATTAAAAAAATATTTTTGATATTAATATATTATAAAAATTAAAAAACATAAAAAAATATTTTTTAAAAATATTTTTTTGATTGCAAAAACAAATATTGTCTATAAAATGTATGATCACATCATGCCAGGAACGAGATGCAAAGTTATTAACCAACATTTTGTGTGATTTTACTGTTTTTTTGTTAAAAAAAAATGGGGATTAAAACCCTCTTTGATTAAATCGAAGACTGATTTAAAAAAATATATGAAAAAGAAGTGAACTTGGAGAAAGCTAATCTCTATTACCTTTAAGACCAAATATCCCTAATTACATGTAACACCCATTTATAATTGTTCATTAACTCACATGCTTGAGAGAGACATTTTCACGAGTATTGAATAAAATCTTTTCGCCTTTTTCTTTTCATGGCACTTGAATTTGAATTTATGAAGATAAACAAACGAGATATGGTTAAGATTAGTTTGGGTTACTGGTTGGGAAAATCAACGTAGAAGAATTTAATTTAAAAAAAAAAAAAACATTTCTTTAACCATTTAAAAAAAAAAGTTAATAACCAGGTCAGCAGGGTTTTTTTTTCTATTTTTTTTTTAACTTAGACAGATCCAAATCCTGGGTTGACCACTGAACCGAAATTTAAAACAATGTCAGCTGCCTCCAACCCTTCGATGGTAAGGAGATGAGAGGAGAAGGGAAAAGGCCAGAAAGCTAAGATGAATTCTGCTAGAAAAGGGAGAACTAGAACAAAAGTCCAGACTTTAATAAAGAAGAAATGTATAGAGACCCTAGAAAGTCCATCCTTTTGGACTTGGTACACTCTTTGGGTGTCAACTAGCCTGCTTTTAGAGATCCCAACAAGCCAAGCCTGGTTGGACAAACAAAAGTGTATAAAATGAATCACTACCTGAAAATTTGGAATCCTACTTTTCTTAAGGTCCTGTTATTTATCACTGTACTTATGTTAGCATCAAAACATAATGGACTTGTATGAAATGTAGGAGGAAGGCCCTTTCATCACTGACTGTAGTTATCTTTACCTGCTCACAATGCATTAGACTGATGAGCAATGAAAACTCTGAAGTAAACCTCATTTTCGGTTGATTGTAAATCACTAGAACAAACATAGTAAATTCTATGTCAAGAATTCCTCAGGTTGCAAATCCAACAAGGGAACCTTGTCTTCACGGTTCCCACTTCAGTTGGACAAGAGAATGTAATTTGCCACTCCAAGTTAGCTCAAGAGATCACGTGATATATTCAGAACGTAGAATTTAACTCGTCCACAGCTATCGGTTATGTGAAAATCATCATAGTATGCAACATAAGAGAAAAAAGACACAATTACATGCCTCTATCATGATTTTCTTTTCAGTTTCGGTGTTAAAGGAATATTAAAGTTTTGATTTACCACCTCTGGTTCCTGAAAACTGTAAGGCATCATAATGGCCAAAACCATGATATATAATCCTAATTGGATCTTCCTTCCCGTACTCCTGGCCATACTCTGCAATGGATATCAAGCCCCCAGAATTCTTGTCATGCATGTACACAGTGATTGGCATCCTGCAGTTATTTTATGGCTTCCATCAATATTAACCCCTCAATGAATCTTCCTTTTTTCCCCAAAAAGACTGAAGACAAATAAATTAAAATCCATATGCTAGACTGGAGTGCACCTACTCTTTTTAGCATACAATTGTAACAAATATAACAGGTAACATATCTTGAAAGACTGTACGAGCACGCTTTTCTTCCCTAGGCACATATTCTTTTTTTCCTGGTAAGCAACGAAAACAAAGGGAGAGATGCTTACTTGAGAACATGAGAAGCCATCAACAACTCAGGCTCACCGCCCCACACATGTGGCTTCCTGATTCTCGACACATAGGTGTCAAAATTGCCTTCTATAAACCTGGAGGAATTATCAAGATGTCAAACAAATTTATACATAAAACTTCACCAATGGTGGTTTATTTCTTCAATGTGATATCATATGCCTGCCAACTAGTACAAGGAGTTCAGATTTCATGTAAACTTGATTTCTTTACAAAGGCATATACTGCTTGAAGAAACTGTGAGCAAAATCGATGGGCATGATTGAATCTATTGAAAACATTGACCGCAAGGTGCATCAGTACTTCTGAAACCAGAATTAATGATTTACCAACATAAATCAAGGTTCTTTCCATTTTCAGTTTCTACAAAAAAAGGATATTGCCGGTCCCATTTATATAGCATTCTTTATTGCAAAACATACACAGGTAATGTAGTGAATAAAATGGAAAAGGTGTAAACCCAAAACTCTCACCATTCTGTCTCTTCCCTTCTCTTGATAAACTCATCAGCAACCTGGCCAATTTAACAAAACATCACAAATCAGGAGTCCTATGGATATGAATATTGCAAACAAGATGCCCTTGGATGGAAAGCTTGAGAATATGACGAGGTAATAACTTATATCGCTGAGTTTGGCTTTTGTAGACCAAATTGTTATCATTTAATCTTGTTTTAAGAGATAATATTATTTTTTCTCTTAAAAGCTCAATAAATGTAACGACAACCCAAAAATCAATACAAAAATGAAGACAAATTCACAAAAAGAAAGATGGTAATCAGGCAATAGGCATTCATGCTTTTTGCAGAAACAAAATTTCAGACTTCTCATTATTAAAATGAAAGGGTGTAAAAAAGATACTTTAGAACGCAAGTCATCTGCTAAGTCTCTCTGAAGGTTTTCACTTGGAGCTCGTTTCCCAGACCGTATACAAGCCCCGTGAGCCACAGAGCGGAACAAACATCTACCATCTCCTGGTATTCCTGCACAGAGTGGACATTGACACTTCAAGATAGGAATAACAAGTATAAAGGTCTGTTGCACCATCAATTTTAAAATTTACATCTTGGTGATGAAAACGATATGCGCATATACCACTAACAAATTGTGTATGGATGGACAATGAATTGGTGCTCACCAATAATGGAGTAGTCTGTGTAAACTTCCTTCCCGTGTGAGAATTTAATATCTGATAAATTGCAATTGTCCTCCTCTTCATTCTTGTGTGTAGCTGCTTCAGCATGTGTTGGCTCAGAACTTGAATAACAAACCAGAAGACCAAAAATTATGCCAGTGGTGGGATATCCTTGTGACCAAGAAATAGATCCTGTATTATCATTGATTTTGGATAGAACTCCTTGTTTTGAAACTGAAAACCTCAGATTCATGATTTGGCATGGCAATGAAATATTGAATTGTCTCTTCAGAGGACCTCTAGATCTAACTACACCTTTTACAGAAAATGATTGCAAATCAGCCCTTTGCTTGGTCAAAACAGATCCAAAACAGTTGCTCTGTATCGTTTGATAGCTAATTGATGGACAAGAGGATGTCTTTGAGACAGACAAACGAGAATAACTTGACCTTGAAAGACCAGGGTACGAAGAAAAACAGCAAGAAGTGGTTTGTCCTCCAGATACCACATTCAAGATAGTGCTGCCCATTTGTTGAACACGGCCACTCAGGTGGACAACATTCTTCACACATGTACTAATGGGAGAGCAAACAATCATGCTGGCATAGCCTGGACGCACGCACAAAGGACAACACTTAAGTGGCCAACTAATAACAGGCATTTCCTAGATGAGGCCTATGTAGAGGGCTATCAGCCATAATTCACAGCTTTCATGCATAAAGTCCTTCCCTTCCCACACAAAACACATATAATATACATAACACAATTCTATCCTATATATTGCTGCATACTCAAAAGTTGTCACTTATCAGAAATCATGAATTGGACCAGCACTTTGGATTCAACAAATTCTCAACTTGATGTCCTAAACCCATTGTAGAGTTCTTGATTTTTTCCACGACAATCTCATTTGCTTAAGATTTGACATTCCCCTAAAAACTAAATCCTTACTTCACTGATGAAAGTAAGAAATCACAAGACAATTTGAATTATTATGTAACATTTTATACAGCCCTGGTTTTCATCCTTGTTCTATTCCATTGCAATATAACTAATCACTTCAGTTAAACAAATCAACAATAACACTGCAGTAGAGGATATAGAAGCAGAAATACCAAGTTCATAGCACAAAAAACCCATTCAAATGTCTGACTAGCACAACATTTGGCCTCATTCTCACTTTCTTAGGGTCACTTCAATCTCGACAAACAATTTAACATCATAAAACAGCTAGCTAATCGAGGCCAAAAGTAAGATCATTTTCAATCTCAACAAACAACTTAACATCATAAAACAACTAGCTAACCGAGGCCAAAAGCAAGATCATTTTCCAAAATTCCCTCGAAGTCTATCTAACTAAACAGGCTCAAATATTAACAAATCCTCAATTTCCTCAACTCTCTTCTGAATCAAACCCAAAATCTATCTTCCCAATAATCCTTCTTTTCTATCAATATGATAAACTACTCTGAGGTCTAGTCAACAAACCTCGAAGGATCACCATTCTAAGTATACCTGATCAACAAATTAAAAAAAAAAATCGTTTCTTTTGCAGTATGTAATTCTAAGAAATCTCACCATGCAATCTCAAAAATAGGTTGCAAGACAATAAGCAGCTCCTTTTGTCACATATGAGGATCCAGAAACACTTATACAGAAATGTAGAAGACAAAAGCAAGAAATGAAACCTCTAGAAGTGAGCAACAACTGTGAATGTATTTGGGTTTCAAAATCACTCAGTGTCTAACAATAAACAAAAGCCAGAAAGAAAATCAACGATTTTCAGGGTATATTGTAGAAGAAATAAGGGAACATGCAAGCGAAGATGGGTTTTTGAAGCAAAGAATTATACATCATACCTGCTTTAACCAGGAAAACAACAAGCTATAAAAAGGAGAAGCTTAGCGATGAATGTTTGTTTTGTTGAATAAGCTGCCCTTTTTTGTTAGTGCTTCTTCTGGTTCGGTGAACTAGAAGCTTGTCTCGTCTGTCCCACGGGCCACAGCTTTGCTTTCGTTCTGGTTCGGATAGGAAACGACAAGTCGTTTCTTTCAGTTTTCAGACTTGGAATATTTGTTACCGTTTTCTTGCTGTATAGTGGTGCTATATACGACGTGTCGTGTAGTCGTTCGAGGTTGGCTGACTTTCTCCAGTCGCCGGTTGGTGTCCGTCTATTTTTTGAAAAGTAATTTCTGAAAAAAAAAAGTTTGTATTTATTTATTATTAAAAAAATTAATTAATGAAAAATATTTTCCAATTAATAAAAAACACTTTTCAGTTAAAAGAATTTGGTTTGATTTCTAGAAAATTATTTTCCTTTGATTTTAGACGGAAAATATTTTCTGAAAGTTATGAAAAATTTAGAAATATTATATTATTTACTGATTATACTAAATTTGGTTCTCAAACTTTTAATTGCTATATTTTTTTTGAATATTTATTTTTTAATTTCATCCCTTCAAATTTAATTTTTATATTAACTTTAGTCCTTATTTTTATAATTATTATTTGTTTTTTCCTTATTATTTTTTAATTAAAATTTTATATCTATTAAATCTGGTTCTTATTTTTTTGATTGTTACTTATGTTATTTAAAATAATTTATGAAATGTTAATTATTATTATTTTAATTTCTTCATCTTTTATTTTTTTATTTTTTAGATTTGATTTCTATTATTATTTATTTTATTTGAGATAGTTTATAAAATTTATTTTTTCAATTTTATTCTCCTTTAACTTTTTAATTTGTAAGATTTGTTCCTCATTATTTTAATAAACTTAAAAAAATAAAATATTAATAAGTTATTTTTCAACTCATTTTTCATGACATAATCAAATACTGGAAAGTGTTTTCCAACTTATTTTCCATTACATTATCAAACATCGGACAATAATTTACTTTTCCGGAATTCACTTTCAAAAAAAAATACTTTCCAGCAAACAAACGAGGCCTAAGATAGTTTTGAAACCTGACCCAGTGGGTTGACCCGGGGCTGGAATCGGGCCGGGTTTAAAAAAATAAGAAAAGTCAAAACTCAGGTTGACCCGGTAAAATCCGATTAAAAATCTGATTGTAACATGTTGATTTTTGTTTTTTTTACTAAAATAATATCATTTTAATTTTTAAAAATATTAAAATTAATCTGATGATACAATCAAAACTTAAAACTCAAATCTCAGACTAAATCGAGTTTAAAAACTCTGATAAGCCGATAAGATGCAGGCAACACCTTTTTCCTTTTCTTTCCTCTCCTTTCCAAGTTTAATTTTATGTTTGCACGGCAAGAATTAATTTCATATGTCCTCGTTTATCTGTCAGAAAATTAATTTTTTTAAATAGTTTTTTAAAATTAAATTACTTTATATTTGGTTGTATTGTGAATAATAAGATAATGAACTTTGAAAATAATTTTTTTTACCTGGTATACTATTTTTATAATAGAGTATCGTGTTATCCAATATCTTGCAAGGCATTATTTTTTATGGTGTTAAAAATAATATTTAAGTGGTGCAGATATATTAAAAATAAATAAATTATGACTTAAATTAAAGACTAAATTAGGTCATATAAGCTAGTTTTATTTTAATTAAGTAATAAAAAATATCAATAAATAGACTTCTTTAAAAAAAAACAAAGAATGTAGCATAATTCTTAACATATTAATACAAAATAACAAAATTGGGTCAAAAAATAACAAAAAAAAATGTCTTGAAACAATTTAGGTTAGCATGACAATCTGTAACCTAGAGAATCATTGGTGATTCAACCCAGATTAATCTGTTAAACTTGTGACTTGAGTCATGAAATTATAATAACTTGATAGAAAATAAAAGGTAAAAAATCATGTATCATCTGGTTTTCCCTAGATTCTAGCTATTATGGTGTCCGTTGAAATAAGGTCTATTTTTTTCATGCATGTCTTCCATGGAGTAATTTCAGTCTCATAAGCAGGGGCAATGATTTTGAAGATTAGCTCGGTTTTGCTTTGTTTTTTTTTAAGTTCCTTTAAATTTTTTTTTTATTAATTTCATCATTTAAGGCTGAATTATTGGGCTTGAGCTTGTGATTTGTTCTGCTTTTCTTTTTATGGGGTTATACCTACCTTGTATCTTGTATCCCAGGTTAATTAAGTTAATCCAGGTTGACTTGGAGTTTTTTTTATAATTGTTTTTTTAAATTTTATCTCTTGTATTAAATTATTGGTTCTTAAACTTTGTGATTTTTTTTTAATTTCCTGTATGTGAAGTTATTTTGGGAGTGAGTTAGTCAAGATAATTTCTAATGGCTTAGTTTTTTTTAAATTTTTTTATTGATTTAACTTCAGTCTTTTTCTCTAGTATTTATTAATTTAAGTTTTTAATCACAATCTTACATTGTGCTTGTTGGTTTGTAAAATTAACCCGGATTTGACTTGAGGTTTTTTTAATTAATTTTTTTATTTTTATTTTTTAATATTAGATTATTGGACCTTAAATTTTATGATTTTTTAAAATATTTTTATAGTTATTATCTAAATCACATGGTTATTAAATTAACATATATTAATTTTATTATTCCCTAAATATCTTTATTTATTTTGAAAAAAAAAAATCTCTCAACATTAAAAAAAAGTATTTATTAATTAGAACTGCGAGGAAAATAATTCAACTGGGCCCACAATGCAATCATTAAAGCATTTCCAACGGGAAATGCTATATTAAAAAGCCAAATGAAGAAAATGGCTTTTTGAATAATAAAAATATATTTTTTTTGATTATATACATTTCAATGGTAAAAAACTATTTAGAAAAGCCAATTATATTTTAATATATTTTATGTTAAATTAATTTTAATATAATTATATAACTAATTTAGATATATTTTATGTTTTAAAACTTTAGATATAGTTAAAAATCTGATCAGTGTTCAGACAATAAAATAGTTGGAAATTGGACAATAACAGTTCAAAGTTAAACAGTAACAATTTAAAGTTAATAGTAACAATTAGAAAGTCAAACAGTAACAGTTCAAAATCAAACAATAATAATTGCAAAGTCAAACAGTAACAATTCAAAATTAAAGTTAAAGTCAGACAGTAATAATTAAAAAGTCAAACAATAACAGTTCAAAATTAAATAGTAACAGTTGAAAATTGAACAATAACGATTTAAAGTTAAATAATAATAATAAATTTTCATGTAAATAATATAAATAAAATTTATATATTGAGATATTGTTTGACTTATGTATTGGAGTGAGAAAATGAGCTCTTCGCCACCTACTATAAAAATAACTGTCGGACAACAGTTATTTGCTTTTAATTTTTTTTTTTAAAATATAAAAATAACTTTTTACATTATAAACAATTAAAATAACTATCTGTTTGCCTTTGGAGTGAGAAAATGAAAAAACAAAAGTTAAAAATATAATTTTTAATATTGGGCTCTTTATTTAGCGTTTCTGCTGGAGATGCTCTTGGTGGACCCCGTTGTACCCGAAAACAAAACCCCTAAAAGTAAAAACACTCCTCAGTTCCCTCTCTTTCTACTCCCCTTCCCTCCATTACTCTCTGTTTTTTTTTTTTTTTGCACAAAAAAAATCAAACAGAAAAGAAAACCCCACTCCCTCTGTACTCAGTCCCTCACGGATTCTCTGCCCCGAAGAAGAAGCAAGCAGAAACGATGTGGAATTTGATTTTCTGGATCATCTGTTTACTCATCAACTTTGGCCTCCTCGCTATCGTCTTTTACGCTGTATTTATTATCTTCCTCACCTCTCCTTCCAAATAAACCCTAACTCTACTTTCATTCCCTGTTATACTCAGCATTATAGAGTTTCCAAGTTTCTTAATCTCTGATTCTTTCTTTTTTCTTTTTTTGCTAATTCTTTCAGTTTATTTGGTTTCTAAAATAATCTAGCTAAATATTCATGCTAAAATTAATTATTGATACTAGAGTTTGCGCGCAATTTGAATTTTGAACTATTACTATTATTATCCACTCTTGTATACTATAACTTTATTTATTATTTCGTTTAAGATGTTAGCGATACTGTTATACTAGTGTGTTTGGCTAGATTTGGATCACTGAGAAAAAAAATATAGATTCGATGACAGTTATTGTGGATGTTAGGATTGGTATTTTCTTATTGTTGTACTTGCTTGCTTTTTATTTATTTATTTATTTATTTGTAGCTTCTATGCTTAACGGACTTGGAGGTAGACCAGATGGATCCGTTTGTGGCGACGGCTAACATCAACAGGTGGATTCTGCTTGAGTTTGCTTTGCAAGCTGCACTCAGCATTCTTTTACTCTTCACAGGTCACTGGATCTTGTTTTTGGTGGCAGTTCCTCTTACCTGTTATCATGCAATGCTGTAAGTGTACTGAATACTCGTTCATTTTCTCTAACAAACTGATATTATTGTTCTTCACAGTTCGATGTTGCAATCTACATTCCTTGCTATCGCTTTTATATTGCCAAGTTGTCTGCATTGTTTAACTGCAACAAACGGCATCGTTGTGGTTTTAACTAAGAATTTGGTATGTGCGCATGCTTTACTTGGGAGATAGGTTATAGAAGCAGCTTCCTTGTGAGATGCAGGTGAATTTTAAAAGTGGACTAGGCATACACTCTTGCATTTAACAAAAAATATTAACGAAAAAGTGAACAGTTTACACTTTTTTTGTTTCCAGGATATAAATTGAAAATGCATTTGAACTATGGCTTAGAATCTTGCCCTTAATAACACACTTGAACTTCTTTTCCTGACTTCTAGTGGTAATTAGTAAACCTTGTGAAATGAAGGCTGGGCCATCCCTGTTTCTGTAAGTTTTAATATGTGTTTTGTAACGATCAGATATTCATCATCGCTTTGTTCTGTTCGAGTTGGAGAGAATCATGGTGTTGGATCGCCGGATGCATTATATAACAACCATTAGCTCAATGATATTTCTTTTACTGTTTAACATGGGGTTCGTTGTCTACTTGGCAATGATGATTAAACGATGATCCTCTTGTAGCCTGTACCCTGCACCTCACCATTTCTAATTCTGCCTCATAAATGTCCTTATCTTAAATCTAGTGCTATGGATCAGAGTTTTTGGTTTACTGTTAATCCTTTTCTGTTTGCATATCATCACAGTGCCTGTTTGTATTTAACATAATTAAATATTAAGAGAAAACAGCAAAGCTCCATTTGCCATCAGAGAACCATCAACCACTTAGAAGAACTGGCAACTTTTTTTTCTAATGCCTCCCACTGAAGTGCCATAGCACTGCTTTCTAAGAGTAGCGTGTCTATCAATTTCATCATAGTGATTCCCTCAAAATTATAATAACCTATTTTTATCCAATTAAGTGCGAAAAAGAAGAAGAGTTGTTTTCTTTTCATTCTCCTTCCTGAGAGTAATTAGCAGCCTTGAAAAACTTTAATTATCTTGTGTTCTGATCCCACATGAGATATTTCTCAACAAGATATATGGTACTGCTCGACAGGAAACCAATGGGAATAGTATTCATAAAAAAAAGATGTGTTACTTCTCAAGCATTTGAAAAAAATTGATAAATAATCCTTGGTGGGGCCAATTATATTGTCAAGTCACATCAAAAGTTATAATATGATGATTTGTGTTATGAAAATGACAATGACTGGCAAAAATAAATGGAAATTGAAAGGTCCTCAGTGAGGTTCCTGATCCATATTAATCATGAATGTGTTTGGTTTAAGCTTTTTGTGCTCATGTTTAAAATGTATATGTCATCCCACAATATTGCAGATTTATTAGACGGCAACATCTTATTGATGTCACTGAAGTTTTCAGAAACCTCAACACTGACAAGAAGCGTAGGATGATCAAACTTGGTGTCTACATGATCTTCTTCACAATTTGCGTATTTAGGTTTGTTCCGAACTCTATATATAATTATCCTTGTTTCTCATTAAGTACATGTTTCAACTTTCTCTTGGTCTGATATATGTTTTCCATTCCGTTTGGGTATAGAATTGGTGCAGGCATCTTATCACTGTTCAACTCTGAAGAATTAGATATCCACTCATCTTTTTTTGAGTTCTAGAAACTTACCATTATTAGCCTGGAAGCTTGATACTTTTTAGTGCTTTTAAATAGGAAAGCATTTGATCATATGAGGAGCTACCAGGTTTATGGTTTTGTAGTTTTGCATTGTTCAGAAAAAGTAATGCTGGCATAAAGTTTTTGACCTATTTTTCTATTCTTGCACCAATTCTTTATCTACACTCTACATATAACTGTGCATAAAATTGAAAATAAAACTCCAGTCATGGCATTGAATTTCATTGCTTTTCTCTTGTACAGTTGAACATAGACATATATTTATGTAACTAATTGTATATAATGAATCTGGCACTTCCATGTGTAGAGAATCTTAAGTTCCTACTTTGGCCAAATCACTTACTGTCATTGTTAAACCATTGACATAATAGTTCAGGAACCTGATGCTGCTATTTTGACCTTTTTCCCGTAAGTTCTCATTGCTTACTGCACTTTGGTAAGAGGCCAAGAATGTAAATCAACGGGTTCATAAAGCTGTGTTTGTTTTTGCGTTAAAACGCGCTTTTAAATTTTTATTTTTTGGCTTCAAATTAATTTTTTTTGTGATTTTGGATCATTTTGATGTGCTGATGTCAAAAATGAATTTTAAAAAATAATAAAACATTATTTTGATGCATTTCCAAATGAAAAGCTCTTTGAAAAGCAACCGCCACTATAATCACAAATACTATCTTAGTACATTGACAAACACCGTGTAGGCAGTAGAAGACATAAGCATGTAGGGGTATGCAATATGCAGGTGATGTTAATCTGTTTTTGGCTTTGCTTTCTCACTAGATAACCGTGATTGTATGTTAATATAAATGTCATTATTGAAAAGGAGTATTTTAACCTCACATCAGAGTATTTAATAAACCATTACAAGTGGCATTCATTGACCATGCCATGGGTTTCCATTTTTATCCAAGAATGAAGCTGACAACAAACTGTATTGAAGATTGAACTCAAGTACAAGTCTTTGTTTGGCAAGAGTATCTATTGTGAGTTAATCTGATAATCATTGTGAAATGCAATGAGTGTTTCAGATCTGACCAGGTTCGAAGGTTTTATGTACTGTAGGTTTGCCAATTACCAAGCTGTTTAGAATTTGTAAGAAACATGAAAACATTCAGATTCAGATATTCAACATGTAGGAACTCAAACTAGCATGTGTGTATGATATTGGCTTATCTTGTGGAGAAAGGGCATAAGCCTCGTGTTACGGTGGTGAGACTAAGGAGGGACGGAGTATTTGTGAGGTGAAGGATTTAAAGATGAGTGCAACAGGGTCAATTAGGATATGGCCTCCAGGACCCATCTTTGGGTGTATTATGTATCTAGGCTGCTATGTATTATGTATCTAGGCCGCTGTTTTATGTTTGAATAAGAGTGTTCTCTCTTCACTACAGTTTCCATTTTTTTTTTAACGAATATGTTTGCAAAGTTCTCTTTACATTGCTTTTAGGTTCCAAGATATTTGTGAATTTCACATGGATTCTGTGGGAGGGCTTTTCTTTGTGAAGGAGCGGGAGTACCGTTTTGTGTCCATTACCCATAAGACACCGGCTCTCTACCTTTCTAAAGGACCTTGAACTCTCTCTATCCTCTATGCTTATAAGAAATTCTTCTTGCAGGGTTGTGTTGTTTGCTGTCAACCTTATACTAAATGACGACGACGACATTGATTCACATTGATCACTATTTGAATGGTTTTAGCTGCACATTGTAAGTGGGTTTTACATCTCTGATCCAAACAAAAGGACAAGGAAATGAATTCTAGCCTAGCAAATTATATCTTCTAACGTTTATGTTTAAAGGAGTGCCATCTAATTATTTTCAATGTCGTTAGTTTTAACATGTAATATGCTTACTGATTCATAGAGTTGCTTGTAAGCTGGGTCTTACAGTTAGGTGGTTCCCACGAGGATGTTAACATATCACTGAAAAATTTGGAATGCTACATGGCACGTGCATCAGCTAACGTTGATGGATACATTAATCTGTTGCAACTTTCAAGTATATAATGACCTGCATTTTAGTCCTCTTTTTTCTTGATCGAATGGCTTCTTCAAATGTCTTTCATCTGATTGATATACTTTCGTGTGTTCTTACAGCTACCTGCACAGTCATACAGGTAGCGGGCAGTCTCTTTGCTGCCTTTGTAGGAGTCAAATGTGTATGAATTAGGAAGGGGGCGGAAGGTTTGAATTATATTTGCCTCTATCTTACCAACTTGGCTCTGCCTGTAATATGGTATGTTGAAATATGTTGTTGGGGCTAAAGCCTTGGTCTAAAGAAAATCGTGATTTTGATATTCAACCTTCTCTAGCTTTTACTCTCGTCTTAAGTCATCATGTTTTTTTTTACTCAAACGGTAATTAGAATTTTAATTCTCTTACCTGCCAACCAAAACTTTTTTTTTTGTGATCTAAGTGTATATAAGAGATTAAATTCACCTAGTGCATCAGCTAGGTTAGAATTCAGGAAGACATTATTTATGTTTGATTTTATTTTTGGTCAATTTAAGTTATTAAACTTGGTCTGGTTTTAGATGTAGATCATAGATTTGACATGTCATACTCTCAGGTTATAAATTTAACCGGGTTAATTAAAATAATGATATTATTTCAATATTTTTTTAAAGAATGTTGATCTGTATTTTTTTTAAAAGTCTAATTGGGTTGATTAGATCATAAACTGATTTGTTGGGTTGTTTGGGTCTGATTGGGTCAATTCTCAACTGGTTTTTTAAAATCCAGCTCAGGCTCGGCAGTGGGTTGATTTACTTGGCTGGCTTGAACAACACTGGTTTAAGCGGGACATCCATTGATTTGAGATCACAATGCCTATCAAGTAACGTGAAAACCAGGGCTGTATTCCTCCCTGGAGTCGACTAGAAATAGGACATCAGTTCTTAGAAACAGTCATCTTTCGAACAGTACAAACTTTGCTGAACTGGGTTCAATAGCCATGTGACGAGCCTACAATTATAACTCTAATTTGAACTTAAAAGCTCAAACTATCGAACAAGTCGAACCAAAGTGGAAGTGGAGCTTCAAGGTTTATGTGGATTCAATGTGAATTTTGCTCAGGTTGTATGGAGGTCGCCTCGAGGACTAGGAGAGTCTAGGTTTTGTAACTGGAATCTCTAGATTAAATTCAAAGAATTTGGAGAGTCTGTCTTTCATATGATGAAATTGAATGGAGTCATGTTAGATGGGTTTAGGTTGCCGATTTCAACCCTCAATCTGGTCGGGCCCAAAACCTAGGCTAGGATGCTGGATTGATGAGTTAACTAGGCCTTGGTGAGGCTGTTAAAAACGCAGCAAAATCTTTAATTGCATGTAAGCTACGCCCATTTATTTTTGTATTATGAAAATATTTAAAATTTAAATTATTTTTTAAAATTAATATTTTTTTGATATTTTTAAATTTTTTTTTGATATGTTAATGTTAAAAATAATTTTAAAAAATAAAAAAATAATAATTTTAATATATTAAAAAAAAACACTTCTAGAAGGAAAGCTGCCTACGGCGTCCGCATGGGTCCACTTTATCCTCCATAAGCGTTCTGTTGCCGACTTTACTGTAGGCAACTGTACAATTTCTTGCCTTTCCTCGTAGCTTGTACAATAAAAAAGATACTAATAATTGGTAATTGGACCCTTATGAGAACATCATGAAGGCCCATCGGGTCCACTTCTCCACCTTTCTCAGCTGGATCCGATGGGAAAAATTTTAACCACCTAGATGCGTTGACCCTACACCAACAACGCCTATTGGTTCGTGACGTTTAGTGGCATGTTGGGTCATTTTCAGGAGCTGGACTTGATCGCAGTTGTCTTCTACATTTCCCTGGTGGACCAAGCATCATCAAGGCCAGCTTTGGTGTTTTGGGCTACAACCACTGGGTCTTATTCAAGATGGGTCACTTTTAAGCAATAAAACAAGATTGACCGTCAGATGTTCCTCCTTTCTCTTTTTATAATTAAAGGGTGTCTGTATTATCATGTCGTTATACTTTTTAAAATATTTTTTTATTTAAAAATATATTAATTTTTTATTTTTATTTTCATTTTTAACATCAAAACGTTTTCATGTCTCTCAGTGCGTCATCTTATCATTAAAATTATAGTATCTTTCCTTTAAATAAGTTGTCGATGGGATATTGGTTGATTTTTTAAAATCCCATAAAATTTCATGCTCGAATTATAATTATTTATCTCAAAAATAAAATAAAATCAAATATGGATATACAATGTAAAGATTTTGCAATGATGTCCTAATCATTTATTCATGAGGAGAAACCCTATCCAAAGATTTAACCTTCATAGATTAGTTGTTGACATCATTAGGGACATAACCTCTCATTAGACGTTGATTGTTCTTATAACGTCATAATCACAACACTCCTGTCTCTCTAGGCTCTTAGTTGAAGAAAATAGTGTAAATTTTACTAGCAAAGCACATCCTAAATTCTTCCATTCTTAACTAAATCGAAAGTATAACATCATTAAAAACAATGTCTAATTCAATCACCGTCGAAGGCTTGGCCTCCATGGCAGTGAGTGTGTCCCTTGTGTTATCACCGCCAACCATGAGAGCAATACCAAGCACCATTCCCTTTCACTGTCGAGTACACTCAGTGTTTCGGTGGCTAAAGCAGCATTATTTCCTTCTACTCTCATTATCAATGTCTCCGCTGCCACAAGCTCTTCCTTCACTTCCACATATTCCACCATAGGTACAGGACCCGTGCTGCCAACTTCACACTCTCACGTCCTTTTCAGCTTTTTTTGGTGCACAAAAACAGCACAGCGAGATAAATCAGTCGTATATGTTGATGATATTGCCAAACCTTGCCTTAAAACACCTCGTCCTTTCCTTAAAAATATCATAGGATCTAACCTTGCTTGCTTCCAAATATGCCTGTTAATCCCTTCAACAGCTTGAGAGGAGAAAATGACCTCTTTAGGGCAGGCCCTCGACTCTGAATTGGACAATTGATCATGGTTCAGTCTTGTATAAAGCTGTAGCTTGCAGTGACGCAGATGCCCTAAATCATGGCCCAGAAAAGAAGCCTGAATCCTCCGTAACTTAGCCTTAACAGTCTTACCATTTTCCTCAATTAATTTAATATTAACATTGACATTGACAAAAAAAAAAAATAATAAATAAATAAATTTTACTTTACCTCTCCATGCAGCAAGACACTTCTCACTAAAAAATAACTTAGCCTTACCATTTTCTCTTTTCATGTTTTTTTTTTCTAGTGAATTTTTTTAGTTTAATTATATTATTTAATATGGAGTTGTTTAGTAATTAGACTTCATGATTGGTTCTGGTTTGCTTTCTATAAAATTATTTTATCTTATAACTCGGATCATGGGTTAAACCATGTTGTTTTTTATATTATTTTTTAATATATTTTTTCAATTTCATCTTTCAATACTAAGTTGATTGGAAATTAGATTTCATAATTTATTTTATTTTTCTCTTTATTGACTTATCTCGGTATCATGACTCAAGTTGTGGTTTAGCAGGTTAACCTAAATCGATCCAATATGTTGTCATGATAAAAAAGTCATCTTGAATATTTATTTCGAATCAAACTATATTTTTATTGATCGATCGAATTGCATTCAAACTCGCCGAGTCAACAGAGTTACATCGAGTCACTCTTCGTATATTTTATTTTTTTACTAGAAAAAGCACCAGCAACACTAGGATATTTTTCACTTTAAAAAAAAATAACTCTATTTACAACTTGCCTAACGCAATAAATAATATGGTAACTTCTAAAGTTCTAAGTAGATTTCTTTATCTTAAAGTGTATCCATATTAAGAAAGATTAAAACACTAAACCTGATGCTTTAAAATGTTTGACGATGAAATTAGTATATAGAATTAAAACGTTAGGGGCTATATTAAAATTTGTTGAGCTAAAGAAAATAATAATAATAATGTAGGAGTGTTTGAGAGAGAGAGAGAGAGAGATTATGGGCCATCTTCACGTGAAGAGCACAGAGATTGAGGTCCACGGAAGTGGACATTCTCCCAGTCCTAATCATGGATTTAATACGTGGATTCTGGGGTTTGGAAAATCTTTTGTGGTCCAAATTTCAAACTCGTAATGAAAACGTTTGCCTTTTATTATTATTATTATTTTTTTTTTTGGGGGGGGGGGGGTAATTATTAAACTCTTTAATTATTTTAGATATGAACATGGAAAAAAGTAAATAATTTATTAACTTCGATTAAACTTGGATGAGGCTTCTCAGATCAGCTCAAAATTATTATTTAAAAAAACTAAAATGATTTTATTTTTGTATAAAACACTGAACTTAATCATACATAGTTACATCTAATATTTATGGGTGAGAGGTACAGTAACACATACCTACATTCATCTGAAAAATCTATGTCCATCATAAAGATCTCCATTAATGCTTGTCTATCTTATATTTTTTCTCGAATCATAAATGTAGATCAAATGATTTGAGTTTGATTACACACTATATTCTATGGCTATATATGATTTAGAATTTCTAGATGTTACAAGAATTTCAAAGTACTTGAACAGTTAAATGTATCTATAATAGAATTTAATTATAAAAAAATAAAAAAATTACTCCCCGTATCGTCTCAAGTTCGAGTCATATACTTGCTAATATAATGATCACTAGAGGATTACGTGGTCGTTAATTTCAGAACTCGTGAAATTAGTCGAGGTACACGCAAACTGACCCGGACATCCACGTTAATATATATATATATATATATATATATATATATATATATAAACCAGTTTAAAATAGGGTGATATAAAGTAGGGATGGTCGTTGTTACTTCACAGGCGCAAAAATGATAAATGTAAACATTAGGAAATGTTTTTTTTTGTTTAATCCATTTCTGTGCATGCAAGTTTGGCTTGGGCTTGAACATAGAATTTGTCACGAAATAGTAGGTTAAGGTTAGCTAATTAAATTGTTCGTACTCTCGCAAACTTTACCTAAATTCCCTTTTCCTCGTTTTCTTTTTTGAGAATTACCTAAATTA
>Ga0325405_1002426_pt1 | contig 19186 bp, 9 predicted proteins | sample PopdelMetagenome_21_FD_205663 | JGI IMG/M metagenome (GOLD analysis project Ga0325405, IMG submission 205663) | Populus deltoides microbial communities from Bellville, Georgia, United States - Xylem-Control-R2 | ecosystem: Host-associated > Plants > Phyllosphere > Stem > Wood/Secondary xylem...
ATCATCTCTTTTCTAAGTTTGGCCATCTCTTTGTCCTTTTAATTTAAGTACTTCAACTCATCAATCAATTCTTTCATTTATGTGATAGGCCTGCATTTAAGATGAACATTTACCATAAATTAAAGGTGTCTTATATTATTAGATATGTTAGTATAAAACATGCTTTAGTTAAGGAGTTATTGATACTTCAAGTGCAAAATAATGATATAGAACCTTGATAAAAATGCACTTTTAAGTACTAATCATTTACCATAAATTAAAGCTATCTTATATTATCAGATTTATTATTATAAAACATGCTCTAGTTAAGGAGTTATTGATACTTCAAGTGCAAAATGATGATATAAAACCTTGATAAAAATGCACTTTTAAGTACTAATCATAAGGCATGTAAATCAGCATTGAAAAAATGCCATAGAGGAAGAAAACAAAATATATCAAAGCTTCAAAAGCTCAAATCAATTGCGCCATATCGTATCTTATTTATGATTTTTTCTAGCAAACGCATCTTATTTATGAACCGCACCTTTACTGGTTTTATAGTTGAGGTAGGAGATTGATACATATTTTGTTTTTGTTTATTTATTTATTTTTGCAATTTATTAGTACGGCAGATGGACATGATTGCAATTTATTATCATGCCAAAATACTTTACGATTTTATCATTTTGCAGAACAAAGTCTACCACTTTATGCATAAATAATAGCTGCATGCGTACTATATATTTACATCTGATCTTGGAAGGAAGCCCACATGCTAGAAATTGTTTAACTTCACTTGGCAAAAGGAAGTAATTCTGTATGGGATTAAAAATTAGATTTGGGGATGCTCGTCCACCCGCGGAATCACCCTTCGCTTGATACTACCAGCAAGGGTGGTTGTAAAATTATGATACACGGCAGCTAGCTTCAATTTGTTGCTCCCGAGATTGGTTAGGTGGTAAGAATAAGGATCTGTGGTCGGAGTTTTTTGGAAAAGATATCGTAGTTAGATATGATAAGTTTTCTAAATTTGAATTAATGTACAAATTCGGTGGAAAATTATATAATATACTAACAGAAAGAAAGAGGAAATCTTATGGTGCTTCATTACAAGACCATTAAATCACTTAAAGTTTTTTATATATTTTTTCAAACTTTTTTTCTATTTCAATTAAATCCTTTTATAACCTAATTAAATGAAATTAGATTTGTAATTATGATAAAAATACCAAATTAAAAGACAGATGATTGAATTATAAAACACAGAGAAAATACTTGGTTAATTTCAAATTCAAAATAATTATTTTGATCCAAAAATCTATTTTATTTATTGTTTAATCCCTAAGTTGAGAGAGGAGAGAGAAAGTCATTAAAAAACATTAAAAAAAAAAGATGTTGGTTGCCATGATTTCGACAACCAAAATAGTCAAGTTTAGTGTTAAAGAGTTTCATTCAACGAGAAGAGTTCGATGATGATGTTTTTTTTTTTTTTTGCCTTATTCTTGCTTGAAAAAACTAGATCGGGCTCAAGGGAGAATTTGTTTTTGTTTGACTTTATGTTTTCGAATAAATTTAAGTGCTTTTTAGTTGAGAGATTAGTTTATTGAGGTTTCTTAGGTGTTTTTAGGTTAAAATATGTTGAAAATAAAATTGCTAATGAATCAAAAAACACCCAGCCTGATTATCTAGTCTTATGCTAGTAGACAACACATCTTTTGCACTTATTTAAAGGAAAAAACCTTTTAAAAATAAATAAAATAACTAAGGTTAGACATGTGGGGCTGACCTACATACCCAAATACATATGAACGTTTTTTGCTTGGACCAGGCATTAGGCTTGATCCTTTTTTTATTTTTTTTAAATTAAATTATTTAGCATGATAATTCACCTACTTTTCTATTTTTGACATGATTCTTAAATAATATTATAGGTTTTTATTAGAATATAAACAATTATTTTTTTATTATTATGTACCTAACATGTAAAGAAAAAATAGTAATAATAAATTGTTCATGAATGTTCATTTAAAATCAATTTTTTACTTTTAAATTTTTTAAATAGATTCGTGACAAGATTTTATCATATTTATTATGAACATATTATTTTGATATATATTATTTTTTTAACTTGCTTTGACAATTATGGAATAGGTTTTTTTTTAACAATGATTTTAGTTAAAAACATGCTTTTATTAAAAAAATAAAAAATATATATTAATAAGGAAATTGCATTTAAATTTGAGAAATATATGGTTTCTAAATAGCTTAAATTCTTAACAAAACTTTATTTTGATTATTTCTCCCTTTTATTAGAAAAATGTCATCCTAATAAAAAAAACAATATCATTGTTTTGAAGAAGATTAAAAGAATTTATAATGATATTTTCAATTGCTTTATAGATAATTATGTGTTAGCATGATATGTTGAGAATATTGAATGAGAAAAAATATCTATATTTATTCTATTTTTTTTATCGAATCAAGAACCCATGAAAGAAGTTTTTTTGTTGAAAAAAATTACATTAATAAAAAAAAAAGAATTATAGTAGATTTTTTTCCAATGGAGTTTAAATTATTTATGTTCAAACAAAAAAATAATTGAAAAGCTTTCTTAAACATGAGATCAAATATCTTAATATATATTTTTATCTCAACTCCACAATTCAATATATTATTAGAATTAATAAATTTATTATTTTTAGAACACATATAATTCTTGATTTATTTATTAAAATCATATATAAACTTTTCAATTTACAGTTAAAATCTTTCTTGTTTACAATGCCCACCTTTTTTTGCATTAAGAAAATTGCTCCACCATGTAGCGTAGCATGAGAAATCAAATAAGCATTCTTCTAAAGATAAATATGCATGTGGGGAAATGTAACATTATCTACATCCCTTTTCTTTAAAGAAAGACATTAATTTGGGAATTGATTTATGCCCGTTTAGAGTATCTCAATACAATCTACAAACAAGTTAAAATAAATAAATAATAATAATTAGTAAAAATAAAGCAAGGAATTCTCTAGTAATTATGGATACAATTAGATAGTTGTCACCGGTTCAAGAACTGACTCAAAAAAAAATCTAGGTTATTAGGTTATCGGGTCAACCTATAGATCACTAGGTCAACCCTAGTCAAACATTTTAGTAAAACAACATTATTATGCTCTTTTTAAAAACAATTCCTTGATGTTGACCAGATCAATTTTGAACTAAGTTTGACCGGATCAATTGGGTCATTAAAAACATGGCCGAGTAAATCCAATTTCATTAGGTCAATACATTGTTTTTTGTTCAACAGAAAACCCGATCTAGATTGAATTTTGAGTTGTAGTCAGACGAAATCTAACAACTATGTCTAAATAGTACCAAAATACAAATAGCTACAGAACCTCGAGAGGTCGTGACGCGATGCATAATTAACAAAAAACTAAAAGAGGTGGTATTTTTATTATACACCACTTCACAAAATACTATTCATTTCAATAATATTATTTTTTTACCTTTGATTTTTTTAAAAGAATTTATGTTACTTTTCTAAGTTTCACCGTTCAATATTTGATTTATTGGAAATTGAGCTTCATGATTTGTTGCATTTTACTTTCTTTGTGGTTATCCTAGTCTTATAACTCATGTTGCAAGTTTGATGAGTTAACTCGATTGACTTGAGTTTTTTTCTTTTGTTTTAATTAGTTTTTTTCAATTTTATCTTTTAATATTGGGTTGATTAAGAATTAAGTTTCATGATTTATCTTGGTTTGCTTTCTATAAGGTTATCCTAGTCTTATGACCCAATTTAAAGGTTTTGATGGTTAACTTGGGTAGACTTGGGTCATTTTATTGTCTTTTTTTTAGATTGATTTTTCTTTTTCATTTTTGTCATTTAGCAATGAGTTTATTAGGAATTGGACTTAATAATTTGTTTGGGTTTTCTTTCTATTAGATTATCTCAGTCTCATAACTTGGGTCATGAGTTTGGTAGGTTAATCAAGGTTAACTCGAGTTGTGTTTGGGTTTTCTTTCTATGAGGTTATCCTAGTCTTATGACTCGAGTAATGGGTTGACAGGTTAACCCAAGTTGACTCAAGTCATTGTTTTGTGTCTTTTTTTAGTCAATTTTTTTTTCATTTCACTCTTAAATATTTGGTTGATTATGAATTAGACTTCACAGTTTGTTTTGATTTACTTTCTATGGGGTTATCCTGATCTTATGACCTAGGTCGTGAGTTTGACAGGATAACTCAAGTCATTTATCTTGGTTTTTTATTGCATTTTTTTAAAATTCATCATTTAATATTGGGTTAATTGGAAATTGGGCTTCAGAATTTGTTTTGATTTACTTTATATGAGGTTATTATTATCTCATGACTCGGAGCGTAATTTAACAAGTTAACACAGGTCGATCTAATATGTTAATATGTGTAAAAAAGAAATGAAGACTTTGAAAATTTCACATGGTCAAAATGTTGTTTCGCAAACTTGCCAGGATTACAAAGACTTCACCTTTAAATCATGTTATTGATGCCCTTGATATTTACAATGGACAAATGTGCAAGCAACTTCATTTGTCATCACTAATATGGACAAACCTAGCTGGGTATATCGTACATCATACAATATGTTTGCAGTTCTTTGGGCTCGCTTGGTTATATCTTGGGTGGATAAGTATATCTATGTTAACCAAATTTGCCATCCACTGATAATGACACTTTATCAATTATAAGAAATTTTAAATGTTGTGGTAAAAACACACTATATGATTTCATTGTGGACTCGCCTTGTATTTTTTTTTTTTTATCATTTTAGTTATCAAACTTTTGTTTTAAATGATTTATCCTTTTTGGACAAATTAAAGGCAAATTGCTTCTGAATTGTTTTAGTAAGAGTAAATGATCCGAACCCTAGCAGAATTTAATGGAATTAGCAAACCCAAGATCTATCTAATCCAAGTTTGCTGAAAATAGGATGAGCTTATCACAATGGAAGACCTGCTCCAAGGCAATAAGACAATAAACCAATCTAATCACAACGCTTACACCTGGAGACGAGCAAAAAGAGTATAAATTCACAACAAAGATTGGTCAATTTTTTAAAAAGTTGAAAGTTCAATCAAGAACCTAGATTGACAACCAAAGGTCAGCAAAAATCAGAATATTATTAGGCAAAAAAAAGTGTGCTGAAAACTATTCTCAAGAGTATTTATACCACAAGCCAAAAACCATAGTTTCCCTAATGGGTCACATATAAACCCAATTTAAAAAATAATCAACTCAAGTTAAAACTAGCACAAACTAATTAAAATAAACAAGTCTGAAACTCAAACAAGTGTTTCCTCATAAAATAAAGAAAGTTTAATAGCCCAACTAATTTAATAAGACAAGTAGCGAAAACGAATTCACGGCTAACGCATGAAATCATCACCGAACACAATCCACTATAGGTTTCGAAATCGTCAACAAAAACTAAGTTGCAGCCGACTAAGAAATCATCAGTGACAACGAATTCACGGCTGACACATGGAATCGTCAGCAAACACAATTCGCTGCTGGTTCAGAAATCGTTGATGGAAACTGAGTCACTATAGACTCAAAATGTGTCAGTGAAAATGAATTTACAGCAGACACATGGAATCATCAACGAACACAATTAACTGTCAGTTCAAACATCATCAACAAAAACTAAGTTGTTGTCGAATCAGAAATCATCAGCGAAAATAAATTCACAGCTAACACATGGAATCATCAGCAAACACAATTCTGTGCTGGTGCAGAAATCGTCAACGAAAACTGAGTCGTTGTCGACTCCAAATGTGTCATTGAAAACAAATTTATGGTAGACGCATGGAATCATCAGCGAACACAATTAACTACTCATTCAAACATCATCAACAAAAACTAAGTTGGTGTCGAATCAGAAATTGTCAGCGAAAACAAATTCACAGCTGGCGCATGGAATCGTCAACAAACAAAATTCACTGTTGGTTCAAAAATCATCATGGAAACTGAGTCGCTGTCGACTTTCTTCATCGAAAATGAATTCACCGCTGACGCAAGGAATCATCAGCGAGCACAATCCACTACAAGTTCAAAAATCATAAACGAAAACTGAGTCGCAACCAACTTAGAAACCGTTAACGACAATGAATTCACTGCTGGTTCAAAAATCATCAACGGAAACTAAGTCGCCGCTTACTCAAAATTCATCAGCGAAAATGAATGCATGGCTGACAGATGGAATTGTTAGCTAACACAATTCCCTGCTGGTTCAAAAATCATCACTATCGAATCTAAAATTGTTAGCGAAAACAAATTCACAACTGACATATGAAATCATTAGCGAACACAATTCCCTGTTGAATAAAAAATCATCAATGAAAACAGAGTCACTATCAATTCTGAAATCGCCAGCAAAAATAAATTTACGGTTGATGCAAGGAATCGTCAACAGACACAATTCACTGCTGATTTAGAAATCATCAATGAAAACTGAGTTGTTGTCGACTCAAAATCCGTAAGCGAAAATAAAATTACGGGTGATGCTTGGAATCATCAATAAACACAATTCACTGCTAGTGTAGATATCGTCAACAGAAAATGAGTCGTTGTCGACTTAAAACGCATCAGTGAAAACGAATTTAAGGCAGACGCATGGAATCATCAGCGAACACAATTCACTGCTAGTTCAAACATCATCAACAAAAACTAAGTTGTTGTCGAATCAGAAATCATCACTGATAACAAATTCACGGCTGGCACTTGGAATCGTAAGCAAACAAAATTTGCTACTGGTTCAGAAATCGTCATGCAAATTGAGTCGCTGTCGACTCAAAAATTCATCACCGAAAACCAATTCACCGTTGACGCAAGGAATCGTTAGTGAGCGCAATCAACTACAGGTTCAGAAATCGTAAACAAAAACTAAGTCACAGCCGACTCAGAAATTGTCAACGATAATGAATTCACAACAGATGCAGAGAATCATTAGTAAACACAATTCACTCCTGGTTTAGAAATTGTCAACGGAAACTGAGTCAATGCTGACTCAAAATTCATTAGCGAAAACGAATTCATGGTTAACGGATGGAATTGCAAGCTAACACAATTCCCTGATGGTTCAAAAATCATTGCTGAGTCACTGTCGAATAAGAAATGGTCAATGAAAATGAATTCACAGCTGACACATGGAATCATTAACAAACACAATTCACTGTTGAATCAGAAATTATTAGCGATAACGAATTCACGGTTTACGCATGGAATCGTTAGCAAACACAATTCACTGGTGGTTCAGAAATCATCGACGAAAACTGAGTCACCGTCGACTCAAAATGCGTCAGTGAAAACGAATTTATGGCAAACGCATGGAGTCATTAGCGAACAGAATTAACTGCATGTTCAAACATCATCAACAAAAACTAAGTTGTTGTCGAATCAGAAATCACCAACGAAAAAAAATTCATAGTTGGCGCATAGAACTGTCATCAAATAAAATTCGTTATTGGTTCAGAAATCATCACGAAAATTGAGTCGTTGTCGACTCAAAATTCTTTATCGAAAACGAATTCACCGCTGACGCAAGGAATCGTCAGCGAGCACAATCCACTACATGTTCAAAAATCATAAATGGAAATTGAGTCGCAGCTGACTCATAAATTTTCAGCGACAATGAATTCACGGCTGACACATGGAATCATTAGCAGACACATTTCACTACCGGTTCAGATATTATCGATGAAAATTGAGTCGCTGCCTACTCAAAATTCATCAGCAAAAATGAATGCATGGCTAATAGATGGAATTGCCAGCTAACACAATTCCTTACTGGTTCACAAATTATCACTATCGAATCTGAAATCGTCAGCGAAAATGAATTCACGGCTGACACATGAAATCATCACCGAACACAGTCCACTATAGGTTTCGTAATCGTCAATGGAAACTGAATCCCAGCCAACTAAGAAATCGTCAACAGTAACGAATTCATGGCGGACGCGTAGAATTGTCAGCAAACATAATTCACTACTGGTTTAGAAATCATCGACAGAAACTGAGTCGCTGTGGACTCAAAATGCGTTAGTGAAAATGAATTTAAGGCAACACACGGAATCATCAGCGAACACAATTCACTACTAGTTCAAACTAAGTTGTTGTCGAATCATAAATCATCATTGGTAACAAATTCACGATTGGCACGTGGAATCGTCAGCAAACAAAATTTGTTGCTGGTTCAGAAATCATCACGTGAACTAAGTCACTGTCAACTCAAAATTCATCATCGAAAATGAATTCACCGCTAACGCAAGGAATCGTCACCGAGCGAATCCATTACAGGTTCAAAAATTGTAAATGAAAAATGAGTTGCAGCCATATCAGAAATCGTCAACAATAATGAATTCACGATTAACGCTTGGAATCGTCAGCAAACACAATTCACTACTGGTTTAGAAATCGTCGACGGTAATTGAGTCGCTGCCTACTCAAAAATTCATCAGTGAAAATGAATCATGGCTGGCGGATGGAATTGTCAGCTAACACAATTCCCTACTTGATCAAAAATCATCAGAGTCACTGTCAAATCAAAAATCATCAGCAAAAACAAATTCACGGCTGACATATGGAATCACCAGCAAACACAATTCACTATTGAATCAGAAATCATCAATGAAAATTGAGTCACTATCCAATCCAAACTCATCAGTAAAAATAAATATACAGTTGATGCAAGGAATCATCAACAGACCCAATTGACTACTGATTCAGAAATCATCAATGAAAATTGAGTTATTGTCGACTCAATTCACGGGTGATGCCTGGATTCGTCATCGAACACCATTCACTGCTGGTTCAAAAATCATCAAGAAAAACTTAGTTTCTTTCGAATTATAAATCGTCAGCAAACACAATTCATTGCTGGTTCAGAAATCATCGACGAAAACAGAGTGGTTATCGACTCAAAATTCATCAGTGAAAATGAATTTACAACTGATACATGGAATCATTAACAAACACAATTCACTGCTGGTTCAAAAATCATCAACACAAATTAAGTCGTTGGTAAATCAGAAATCGTTAGCGAAAACAAATTCATGGTTGACACTTGGAATCGTCACCCAACAAAATTAACTACTGGTTTAGAAATCGTCGACGGAAACTAAGTCGTTGTCGACTCAAAATTCATCATCGAAAACGAATTTGCCTTTAATACATGGAATCATCACCGAACACAATCCACAACAGGTTTAGAAATCGTCAGTGACAATGAATTCACTGCTGCCACAATGACTTGTTAGTGAACATAATTCACTGCTGGTTCAAAATTCATCAATAAAATCTCAATTGCTAGCGAATCAGAAATCGTCAGCGACAAAAAATTCACAACTGACATATGGAATCGTCAGCAAACACAATTCACTGCTGGTTCAAAAATTATCGACAAAAATTGAGTCACTGTCGACTCAAAATTTATTAGCAAAAAAAATTTCACAATTGACGCACGAAATCATCACCGAACACAATCCACTATAGGTTTCAAAATCATCAACAGAAACTGAGACGCAATCGACTAAGAAATCGTCAGTGACAAAAAATTCACGGCTGACGTATGGAATTGTTAGCAAACATAATTCCCTGCTGGTTCAGAAATCATCGATGAAAACTGAGTTGCTGTCGACTCAAAATGCGTCAGTGAAAACAAATTTACGGTAGATGCATGGTGACACGATCAAAGAGTTGATGTCTTATCCCAAGTGCAGGAGTGTCAAAGTAATAAATAACTCGGCAAGGTCGGGGTCGAACTACAGGGAGGTGAATTATATAAATTATAAATAATAACAATGACAACAACAACAACAACAACAACAACGATGATGATATGGTGGTGATGATGATGAGTTAAAGAGGACTTTGAGATGTAAGATAAATGTGAAGATTAAACAATGATGAAAACAAATGTCAAGGTTAGAAAATCCACTAATAGTATTAGAGATAAGTAAAGTATAAACTCTTTATAAATTATCAACATGATCATATTAATCATCTTAATTATGTAAGACCATACTTATAAATTTTATCAGGTATTCATGATGCTAACTTATGTTGACAACAAATCAAATTCCTCTCATAATAACGATGTCGGCCGAAGACTATGAAGGATCAAGTATTTGATGTACCAAGTATTATACAACACAAATCTAGATTAACCATTTAACAAGCAAGGTATTAAGAATTAATAAGATAAAAATGATAAGACATGTCAATAGCAAACTGTCTTGGATATAAACATTAAAGTCCATGTTGAGTTTATATTATACATATTCTAACATCATTAGTAAAACCTTTTCACCTTGACATAATTAAACTTAGCTAGACATTATGAAGAAGAAAAACATAAATAAATAATATAAGAACATAAACATTATATAAATTAACTAAGTATAGTAAAGGAAATGAAAAGCATAAACAAGAGATTAATGAAAGCAAAACTTAAGCATTACAAAAATATAAAGAGAGAGAGCAAGAACATGATCTTGATCTCAAAAACCAAGATTCCTAAATGAATGGCAAATGTCTCCTTTTATAGGCTAAAATTCAGAACTATTCATTTGGTAATTGATTATTGATGTAGTGGCCAACTATTGATTTAGTGGACTTGGTGGACAACAACACTCAAGCATTTTGGCTGGATGAAATGACATTGATGCAATTAGAATTTGGTAACGTGTTCTTCATGACAGTTGTTGGAAATCATCTTATCTTTCCACCCATAAAATTTCAGAGCATTTAGATTACTAGAGCTTGAGATATGGCTAAAATACTGAGTAGTGTTGCTGGTGGACGTGGTGGATAGCCCTCAAACTTTTGTCTGGATGAAATGTCATTGTTACCATCAGAATTTGAGCAGGTCTTCTTCATAAAAGTTGTTGGAAATTGTTGTTTCCTTCCACCCACCAAATTTCACATCATTGTTCCTTCTAGAACTCCAGATATAGGTACAATTATGAGCAGTGTTTGGGCTGGATTGTAGGATAGATTTTGACTTCTGTTTTGTGGCCAAACTTTGAATTTGAAAATGATAGATTTGGGTCTTACACTATCATGAACATTGTGGGCCTATTTCTTAGCTTTCTATCCATATAAATCAAACTAAAATCCAAGATCTACAGCTCCACATATGACCTAATAACTGAACAGTATTCCAATTTGAATTGAATCGGTATCTCCTTTCTAAACTTAGCCTTTTCTTTATCCTTTCACTTTCAATAGTTAATCACATCAATCAATCATGTGAATTGTGAGATATGCCTACATTTAAATGAGCATTTACCATAAATTAAAGCTATTTTATATTATCAGACTTGTTATTATAAAACATGCTCTAGTTAAGGAGTTATTGATATTTCAAGTGCAAAATGATGATATAACACCTTGATAAAAATACACTTTTAAGTACTAATTATATGGAGTCATCAGCGAACACATATCACTGCTAGTTTAAACATCATCAACAAAAACTAAGTTGCTATGGAATCAGAAATCATCACCAGCAACAAATTCACGGCTAGTGCATGGAATCGCCAGCAAATAAAATTCGCTGCTGGTTCAGAAATCATCATGAAAACTGAGTCTTTGTCGACTCAAAATTCATCATCAAAAAATAATTCACCGCTGACGCAAGGAATCGTCAGCAAGCGTAATCCACTATATGTTCAAAAATCACCAACGGAAACGGAATCGCAGCCGAATCAGAAATCATCAGAGATAAAGAATTCACAGTTGACGCATGGAATCGTCAGCAAACACAATTCACTCCTGGTTATTATGTTTTGATTGTTTTAACAGTTGTGGTGTTTGGGAACTGTTAGGGTGAGTTTACAACTTTGGCTAATATGAAAAGAGTATGGCTTTCTAGGAAGTTTACCTACATCTTTGAGGCTAATCCTCCTACTAAATTGGCCTTCTTTATTCAGTCGTTGTATGCTCATACAATTGGTAAGCTCTCACCGACTTGATTTTTGTATTGTCATTGAAGCAAATAATGTCCTTGCTAGAATCTAGTTGTCATTGTTAGTTTTTCTTCAGTTTAAAAATTATTGCCCTGGTTATATTTTATAAAGCCTATTTATGATAATGGACAACTCCCATCTAGGGCTGGATAGTTTTTGGATCATGTTGCTTTCTTATCAAATTTCTTAAGACATATTTAAGCGAGAGCTTTTTTAATCTTACCATGCTCATCAGTATCTAATAACGTATTTAATTTACCACACTTCTGCTTGTTTTTGTTTTTTGTAACAGAAGTAAGCAAGGCAGTAGATGTCCCAAACATACAGCATATATCAAATGATAGGGAATTTATTGGAGATGAAGTTGAGATGATCACAGAGAGCTGGAATGTCCAAAGGCAAGTGTTTTATCAGCAAATAGGACTGAATCAACGCCATGCTCAAAACGATGAACAACAACATCAACCACAACACAAAAAACATGAACAACAAGATGATGATTTTGGTGATGAATTTAGTCATCAACTGGAACTACAACTAATTGAAGAAGAACACCTACAACAAAAGGAAGAGGATGATGAATCTAATCATGAATTGGAACTGTAACTTTATGTAAAACAACCCTAATAATGTAGCAACAAAATGGTGAGGAATTATGCTACAAAAACCAAGAAAAATAAGAATCCCATGGTTTAGGATATAATTACCTAGGAAGGTGATCATTCCAATCTGCGGAATTTTGGTGATCATTCCAATCTGCGGAATTTTGTGATTAAACTACTGCAATTCAAACCTCCCTTCAAGACCATCCCCAGGACTTTTCCAATTTATAGAAGAGAAAACTGATGGGTTTTCTGGATAGGTTTTCAAGTTACTGTATTTATTATGAAAACACAAAAAGGATCTCTTTGTAAAAAAACGTTTGTCAGTATATGTTGAGAATGACATCTTGAAACAACTAGAGTCATTTTTAACGTTCTTCTTTGCCATTGGTCTGCATCCTCATGAAGTCTATAAACCTAGCTTTTCCAGTTCCATTAGGCCCCTTGTCCCACACTCCTAGTACTATGAAGATTTTTTGTTTCTGTTTATGCCATCCATGTCTATTTTTGATGATTGAATAATTATTGATTTTAAGTGCAGATAAATGTTTAAATTAGTTTTCTCTCGTTTATTTTAGTCCACTGGATTCAAGTTATTGACACAATCATCTTTGGATTATTCAATGCGTTTCATTATCAATACCCCATGAATCATGTTTCACTGAAGGAAGCAATTAAAGTGTATTCCTTTTTCTTTTCTGGTTTCCAGCTGTTCTCGTTTATGTTTGATTAATGAAAGGAGGAAACATTAGTTTTTTGTTTATCATCACCATTTTCGATGATTCAGATTATATGAAATGGCATGGAGATGGATTTTTGCAAGAGTAAGTTATTTGAGCTTAGTCAAGAACAGAGTATTAATTAAACATGTAGATAACAAAATTCTTATTTGACCATTCCCTCTTAATTCCTCACATGATTACATAAACTAGTAAACTACATAGGGAAGAAAATTTGAAGGGAAACATGCAAGTACAATAAATACCCCAATACCCAAACTTTCCATGGAGCCCTTTACTCTATTCAAACAGAATTCTCCTATGACTCAATCTCAACAACATAAAGTTTGCCCTTCTTAGGCAAGCTATCCAAGCTAAAACCAACCAACCCAGAATTCAAATCATACACAAAATCAACCATGTTTGAGTCCACAATGCACTTCCTTAGCTTAACAGATAAATAAGCAGCAAACTTGCCATACCCTTTAACCTCTATGCAACCTTTCATAACCAATTCATCGCTATAGTTCCCCACCCTCTCTTTAGTCACACCTCTACTTTCACCCATGTATCTATCATCAAGCTTTGATAATTCAGCACCACCTTTCACTTCAAACTTTAGCCCTTCAATGGTTCCACCTTCATTGAACATGTTGGTTAGTCCCAGGGGTGCAAAGCTGAACCCAGGTGCTAAAACCTTGATGGGTGTTATAGTGAAAATGTCATGCTTAAGGATTTTGAGTGACACTGGGAATTTTGCATTGTAAGGGAGGATGATTAGTTCTCTTGTCCGGTGATAATAGAAAGCACAATTGTCATCCCAATTAGGGTCTGTAACAGCTTCAGTGATGAGATGAACATCATGGCCTTTAATAGTGCCTGTTAGGGCCTCAATTGTGGTTTGGTGGAAAGTGTTCTTTCTTTCAGTGCTGCTCCTTAGTAATTGTAGACACCTAGGACCCCTTGTGAACTTATTCATTCTCCATATTTTCAATAGGTTGCAATCAAAGAAAAAAAACCATGTAAGGAAACACTGTAGCAATACATAGTATTTTGTGAGGAAAACTACTGTTGTAATTCTCAATCAGCTCAATATCAAGAAAATAAAATCGACAAAGACAATTTTGAAAAAAATTATAAAAAAAACATTTGGGGAAAAAAATCAACCAGCTCATTTTCTGTTATTTTTTTTTGGTTTTCTCGGTTTAATCGGTTTTTCAATTTTTTTGCTTGCCTTTAAGAAACACTATAGCAACCCATAGTGTTTTAAAGAAACTAACTCAATATTAAAAAAATAAAATCAACAAAGATAATTTTGGAAAAAATCATATAAAAAAACAAAGCAAAAAAAAAACAAAAAAAAATAAACCATATAGGGAAACACTGTAGCAATCCATGGTGTTTTAAAGGAAAAAAATTTAAAAAGCTAAATTCTTAACTAGCTCAATATTTAAAAAATAAAATCGACAAAGATAATTTTGAAAAAAATCATTAAAAAAAACAAATAGCTCCAACTCATCCCACACAACACCATAACATTTCAACCAACACCATAAACTGAGCAGCAACCGAAACAGAAACTAGAAGCACAACCCCATCCTCCACTCTTTCCTTTCTCGCGATCACCTTCTTTGTGGCTACCATTCGAGGGGTGCTGCAATACTCGCTTCATATAGCAAGTACTATTCATAGTGTTAAAATGGGTAGCCAAATAAAAAGTAACAATGTTATTCTTTTTTTTTAACTCATATAGTCATATTATCTATTATAGCTCAGGTGAAGTTGAAGCCATCTTTGCTAAAGCACAAGCAACAACAAATGGAATTGTCATTGTGTCATAGTATATTAAAAAGAGCAGGGGAGTTGAGGTGAGTTTCTTTACTTAGAATATGATGCAATTGCATTGATGTTTAAAATCTCATTTAAAAGAGAGATATTCATTAGATTAGTTATTTTTACATTTAATTTTTAGTTAATGAAATTTTATAGACATAATTGTATTGTATTTTAAAGTTATTTAAACTATCTATTTTAAGGTGTTAAGACTTATGTATTTTTTATTTCACTTTTTATTTTAATTATGCTATATTATTATTTATTACTTGATAGAAATTATCAATATATAATTAATTAAATTTTTTACCTATGATTTTACAATTTGAGTTTACGATTCGAGTTTATATTATATATTTCGTTTCAAGTCAAAAAAGCTTTTTTGACATCTTTGGATCCAACAATTCATGTAAAATTTTATTTTTTTTCTTGATGTTTAATATTTTTTTTCCTACCCTAAATGCGAGTAAGGAATCTCCAAATTAAGCAGCTCCACCTTTTTAATTGCAAATTCTATCGTTTTCAAAACCACATCAAATCTTGAATTTTATTATTTCAACACCTTTATTTTTGGATTTGGAATTACGTTTAAAATATTTAACTTGAAAAAACATTAAATTTGTATTTTTTTAGTGCTTTCAATAATTTTAATGTACTGATATTAAAAGTTAAAAAAATCACTTTGATATATTTTCAAGTAAAAAACACTTCGCACTGGAATACTAAATACACATAAAAAAATTGTTTGTCTTTGGATAAGCAAAATTGCTTCCCCTCCTTTCTCATCAACCAAGAAAACTACAATAGCATATGGTATAAAAGATTAGCACACATGACAAATTTCCCTCAACAAATTGTTAAGACTTTTACTTCTTTTGAAAACAGCCACAAAATAACAGTACTAGTCTAAAGTTGAAAGAACATGCCCTGCCAAAATCATCCATTACTCTTTCTCTTGTCCGTTAAAAGTTTATATGCCTTTGAAGTTTGAACCATCCCTCTAAAAACTATTCCAATCCAACCCTAAAATAACCCATACTATAAAAAATCTATTTGAAAATATAGTTATAGTTGTTTTTTAAAATGTTTTTTATGTCGAAATACATTAAAATAATTTTTTTAAAATAATTTTTAAGTTTGGTGTATCAAAACAATTTAAAATATAAAAAAATAAATTAATTTTTAACAAAAAAAATTAAATTTTTTAAAAACATGGATTGACCAGTATTTCTAAACGGGCTGAACTTGCCCATACCTCATTCTTTATTAAACAGTAAAAAATGGTAAACTTTATTTTAATCCTTATAGATTCTAAAATTTTCAACTTTAATGAATATAGTTTAAAGCCTTTCATATCAATCTCACAATTCTCAAAAAGTAGCATTATAATCATGGTTGTTAAATTAGCAAGCAGCTGGCAAAATCATTTTTTTGGATTTTCCCACGTAAGTTTTTACGAGAGAAGCGAGAGAAATAGGAAAAAGAGAAATTAAGACGAACAAAAATAATATTTAAAAAATAAGGTTAATTTCACTAAGTGTCCTCTAACTTAAATATTCTCTTAGTTTGCCATGTTGAATCAAGAGGGACTAAAACATAACTTAACCAAAAAAATCATTCAAAACAACAAAAACACAAAATCAAAAATAAAATCAATCTAGAAAAAATAAAAATAAAAATTAAGTACTTTCCTCTTTCCATCCTTATCTCACATTTGAGTTCTCTCCCTCTTCGCTAACTGTCCTTCTCTGCAAAATCCCAAAAACCCTAGGGCCCTTTCTGTATTTTCAACACTCCCAAAAACTACAAAAAACTTCCTTTTTTTTTTTTTTTTCCTTCTTAAATCTCAATTTCCATAAGTTAGGGGTTTTTAAATTTCCATACGGTTCAGTCACAATTACACATTGATAGATTAGGATTAGATAGCGAGAGTTCAAATAAACCAAAAAAAAGACGCAAATCGTGACCGTTAGGTTTTTTTTTTGGATCTGATCATGGACGCACGAGATTCGACATCGAACCGAGACGTCTCGTCGAGCGGCGGCAGCGGCACCACCACCGGCGTTGGAGGAGGAGAAGAGGATCCTATCCTTTCCGTCACTGCCACGCTTGCCAAAGACGCTTGGTTACACTTTAACTCTCGTCGGTTCAATGAGTGCCTCGAGGTTTTGTGTCAGCTAAAGCAGAAAAAGGAAGACGATCCAAAGGTGATAATTACACAAATAATATAAAGTCACTTATTTTTTTTTGTCGGATTTTATATGATTAGAAATTAGGTTAACTTCGAGTAAAATGTTGTAATGGACTGTTAATTTTGTGATTTAACTCACTTAATTGAGTTGCTGCCTTTTAATTTTAATGAATTTTTGATTAAGTTAGTTAATTATTAACTCACTTAATTTAGTTGCTACTTTTTATTTCTTAGTATTTTTTTAGATTAAGTTAGTTAAGTAACTTGAAAAGCTTAATTTTGCACTTTATTTAGTTAGTTCAAATTTAAGGACAGTATCTAGGCGGGCACGCGAATGCTGAAGTTATGCAATGTATTAGGGTATTTGGAATATGTAATTGATGTGAGAATTTTCTCTTCTTTTCGTTTTTCCCGTTCCTTTTAAGTTTGTAATCGCTGGGTTATGCTTTATTAGGTACTTCATAATATTGCTATTGCGGAGTATAGTAGAGATGGTTATTCAGATCCAAAGAAGTTGCTTGAAGTGCTTAATAACATTGAGGTATGTTATTTTTTTTTTATGTTTTTGTAATATTGGCTGGAGGGAGGCAGTGCTATTAGTTTGGTTTTGGCTCTGTGTGAAGATGGGTTTGTTCTTTAATTATCAGAGGATAGTGATTTCGAAGGGGAAAAATTATGTTGCTGAATTGAATTTTACATGCAATGCATTAGGGTATTTGGAATATGTAAGGACAGTCTCTAGGCAGGCACGCGAATGCTGAAGTTATGCAATGTATTAGGGTATTTGGAATATGTAATTGATGTGAGAATTTTCTCTTCTTTTCATTTTTTCTCGTTCCTTTTAAGTTTGTAATCTATGGGTTATGCTTTATTAGGTACTTCATAATATTGCTATTGCGGAGTATAGTAGAGATGGTTATCCAGATCCTAAGAAGTTGCTTGAAGTGCTTAATAACATTGAGGTATGTTATTTTTGTTATGTTTTTGTAATATTGGCTGGAGGGAGGCAGGGCTATTAGTTTGGTTTTGGCTCTGTGTGAAGATGGGTTTGTTCTTTAATTATCAGAGGATAGTGATTTCGAAGGGAAAAATTATGTTGCTGAATTGAATTTTACATGTTAGATTTTGAGAGCAAGAGATTTCTAGTGGTGCTGCAGTCTATACATTTAGTTCATTGTGAAAGGATGCTATGTACAGTCATAAGAATCTGCTCCTGCTTTCACAGTACCAATCACGGGTATAATTCCACAAGTGTTCAGCATTGCAGAGGTCATCTCTGAGACACACTTGGAGTTGTGGGCATTGGATAGTTTTATATGATAGTTATTTCTTTGATAATTTACTTGTGCATATTTTATTGTATTGAAATTCAATGGAGTAATCTGGTCTGTCATTTCAGTCTTGTATTAGTATCATACTGTCATTGTTTGTTTCTGTTGATTTCTTGAGCTAGATTTGGTCTTCTATCCTGCCATATGTAAGTTGGAAAGCTGTTAACTCAGTAATGTATTTATTAATCTCCATTTTTTTAATTGTTATTTCTTTTGTTTTGGATACTTTTTTTATTCAATTTCACTCAATATTTTATTTATTTATAATTTTGCTTTGTTATTTTTAGGGTTTGCCATATTGTGAAAGGAATCACAATGATGGTAAAAAAAAGGGGAGGGGGTCCAAATGTGGGCTAAATGGGCTAAATGCCTGTTTCCGAAAGAAGAAAAAGTTCTAAAGTCACACGTAACAATTGAAGGGACGGTGGGCCGAGTCACAATAATTTTAATTCTAGTATAGTATTTAACAGCAACCATGGATCCTAAAGGCTAAAGCCCACACACACACACACACAAGAAAA
>Ga0325405_1002427_pt1 | contig 19185 bp, 12 predicted proteins | sample PopdelMetagenome_21_FD_205663 | JGI IMG/M metagenome (GOLD analysis project Ga0325405, IMG submission 205663) | Populus deltoides microbial communities from Bellville, Georgia, United States - Xylem-Control-R2 | ecosystem: Host-associated > Plants > Phyllosphere > Stem > Wood/Secondary xylem...
TTTTTTTTTTTTGGAGTTTCAGTGGAAGTACTTCATTTCTCTTACAATTAAAAAAAAATTGTTTACTTGAGCATAGGGGTGATAAGATCATTTGGTTAAAAAACAATTATTGAAAAAAGGTTGGGGGTGTGTGAATAGTTGCAACAGGTTTTAGACAGCGTGTACAATGTTGTTTGGTGGCTAAAAGCTTGCTTGTAGGGAGACAACCGAATCATCTCGATTGCCTCTCCATGCTTGGACAATACATGTGATTTATTTGTTTCTGGTTTAATGCTGACGATATTTTCCCCCCTCTCTTATCTTTAATTTTTACGTTGATCTTCTAAATTTTCAAAGCAAGCTTATTATTTTTTTTTATTTTAAAATAATTTAAAAAATTAGAATTTTTTTTTTAATTTCATCCCAATATTCTTTTAATTGTTATTTATTTTATTTAAAATAATTTGTAAACATAGTTTTATATTTTACAATTTCATCCTTTTAAGTTTTTTTTCTTTTTAATTTTGTTTTTTTTTACCTTGATTTTTTTTAAAAAAAAAAGATTGTAAAGCCGTGGCGTGGCGTGCGCCTCATGGTTAGTGTTTTCAAGATAGCTTAATAAGAGATCATAAGATCCAAGTTCTAAGATCCGGAAACACCCCAAGCAATGTGTACCGAACAGATATATTAACAGGCTCAAACTTGCGACCAATAAATGGGGCATATAAAGATCCAGTTTGTCAGCCTGTGGAATTGCTAATTATCTAGCAAAAATAAAATATATAAGCCTCGATACCATGCCTGCACCTCTCTTGATGCGGTGCCACTTAAGCCACATATTCCTGTCATTCCTTCAAATAAGTATGTTATGCAAAGAACCATGGTGTCATTTCCATATTAGAATTTCTTTAAGAATTATGAGAGGCAAAACTTACTCGGGTATTCTCAGGCAAAACCAAACTGGTTCACATCTTCACAATTCAATAGGTTCAATCCACACATAGAGCAACGAAGAACCAGTGAGAAACCTGCTGGTCAGCAAACTGCATTACGGTCCCACAAAACACTGGAATCTGCATCACTCAACAAAGATTATGTGTTCTTAATCTTTTTTTGGGGGGCAAAAATCCTCATTATTAACTTGTAAAATCCAACTCAAGTGAGATTCATTGAAGATAGCCCCAAAAATATACAAAATGCTAATGCAAAACTACATACAGACAACAATCATATGATGATCGGTCCAATCTCAAAACGAGTATTCTTTTATATCTGTGTTCGAGTCATTCATGTCCATGTCACCCAAACACTCTTCTGAAGTAAGAGGAGGCAGCTGCTTGGTCTTGCGCTTCAAATTATGTTTGTGCCAGTCGCTCTTGAAGTGATCCCTGAACTGCTTTGCATCCCCAACAAACACATTGCACGTGCTGCACTTGTTTTGCTTTACCTCCGCCCCAGCTTTCTTTTCATCAGAGAGAGTCTGCTTTTGGATTTTCTCACTCAGTTGTACAGCAGAATCAGTAGATTCCTTGGGTAGGGCTGAGGGCACATCTTCATAGTCATCATAGTCATCTACATGGGTGTCCTCCTCAAAATGAACAGACACCGCAAGAATTTCCAGCCTGCCCTGCAGATTCCTCACCAAGGCATCGCAATCCCTGAAGAAACCTGGGTCCATTTCACAAATCTGCAGAAAATTCAATAAAAACTCATACCCAAAACATGTGCAGATTTCAACATACACTTGAGAAGATACTTAAAACTTAAGAATAGACAAAAAAATAAAAGAAGAAAAGAATCACTATGTCAAGAGGTCCACCTAAGAATCATATTGGAACTACTAGATTTTTTTTGTTTTGAGGAGGGGGGGTGGGGGAATGCATTGATTCTCTTCTCTTCTAGTAGTTCCAATATGATTTTCTTAGGTGGACCTCTTGACATGGTGATTCTCCTCTCTTCTTCTTCTTCTTCTTCTTTTTTTATGTCACAAATATGACATATGAGAGAAATGTAACTGTCTGGTTTTGTTGGGTATTCTCAAAGGGGCAGCTATGACATTAGAAAAATCCAGCTAAACCTGTTAACTTGAAAAGATGAGTTCGTAAATTGTTTACGACATTACTCTAGTTGTACTTGTTTTCATAGGTAGGTAATGTTGCCATTGCAGGGATGACACCCGGGACACACAATGGGTGTCAACCACCTAGTAATGCAATGGGTTATGAAGCTGTAGCTTTCCTCCACTTCAGTGAGCTATGATCAACAACAACTAGCCTAAGTAGAATTTTAGAAATAGATTACAGCCTTGAAAGCTTGGTCCCTAACTTATTCAAAATGTTGTAGTGTATACTAGTCCACTGGTGACACATGAAACCAGCACTTTTATGAAAGATGAAAGCAAGAAACAAAGCCACTAAACCATTTGTTGCCAACACATTATAAAAGCTGCTACGGAAAAAAAAGAGAGAAGAAAAGTTAACCCAGGGAGAGGTAACGTGTAGATGAAAATTTCACACTACCAAGGAATGAGTGAAACTTACAATAGATTGACGACTTCCAGATTCATCTTTCGAAACAACATTAGCATCCCAGGCACCAAGCTTTTCCAATAGAGTAGAAAAATTCTGTCCACTAACAGTAAGCCCAAGTCTCATTGGAGACCGCTTGATTGGAAAATGCTTTTGAAGCTCACGAATAACATCTAGCGCCTGAGCAAAATACACAAGTAGCAAGAAGATTACACATGCTATACCAAATCCAACAAACATCACAATATTTTTTTAACAGTTAAAAAGCCACCATATCACCTGCTTCTTAGAGCTGTTATGCGGTTCAACAGCAAAGTGAGTTTCATGCATCAATCTCTCAATCATACTGATAGTGTAAGGACGTTGGGTTTCGGGATTAATAGTTTTCTGCATAACAATAGTTGCGATATCCCGAAACTGACTAGACAACTGAGATTCCCTCTCTTTCCCGGCCACCTGAAGCTCCCCTTTCTCCAATATCTAATAACAATCATAATAAAACAACCGTGGGCAGCCGATTAATTCATTTCCAATCATAAATAAGACAAAATTTGCTAGCTAAATTCGTTCATGTTTACCTCGAGGCAAATTCTGGTCTGATCATCATGACCAAAAGCTTTATTCAAATCTAAAGATTTTGCAAGAATTCCTTTGGAAACATTTGAATAAACTGTGTGGTGGGACTGCAGCACTTCATCCAAATCTTTCTCTCTGTTTTGTTTTGCCAAAAATAGGTAGACCGTATTATTACCTTTTCATTCTAAAAATAAACATACTATGTATTACAAATAGCAACAATAATAGATTTGAAATGAAGAAGAAAGACACTCACACGCCAGAGCGCCAAGAGAGGACCTTGTTCTTGTAACAAGCAATCTCGAAACGCATACCATGCTTCTTTAATCGGACCACTGCTACGTTCGTCAGCCGTTTTTGCCCTACCGGCTGCTGCAACTTCACCGACATCTCTACTTCTCGCTCTTTGCCTCTGGATTCCGTCTGCTACCTTCTCGATTTTTGTGTGTGTGTGTGTGTGTGTGTTTCTTTGCTGTTTTACTGTTAGACCAGGAGACCTCCATCCCTTTTCTTTTATTTGGGAGGCCCGCCCAGTATAAGCGCTTAAAAAAGGGAGCCCAAGCCCAACATAATTTAAACATAACAATAAACCCAAATTTGTGCGAGGGTTTTCCTACGTCTCTTGCAACGAACGTTCTGTTCTGCTATTGTTGTGTTTTTGCTTTTGGAAGAAGAGAGAGAAACAGAAACAGAAACGGAAAGAAAATGGGAGATTCCGCTGAGCGTAAAAGTGGGGTTAAGGAGGAAAAAACGAGCGATTGCAGCAGCAGCAAGGGGAATAAATTTTACGATATCTATGGACCAGATGTATTATCACTTTCTCTATTTTTCTTTTAGTAATTTTACATATTCTTGTGCTTGCTTATTTCTCTTTTCGATTACTTATTTATTTACTTATATCTATAGCTTTGTTTAGTCTATATATAAAATCAAGATGATGATGGTGGTGGTGGTGGTGGTGGTGGTGGTGATTATTATTATTATTATTATTATTATTCCTGCTAATTGCTACTACTAGTTATTTGTTGTGTGTGTCATTTTTTCTTAATTATAATCTATACTGAAAATGAGAGAAGTTTGAAGCTCAGTTTTTGGATTAGCAGCTAAAGAAATCTCCAAATGGTTATCTTATTAATTGAGGTTCTGTTTATGGAGTTAAGCTGCCTAAAACCAACGTAGTAATCACTGATCAAGCATGAGTGAAATCTTTGTGTATTGTGCGACATTATGAAACCCTAACTAACATAGGGGCTTAAAAATAATCTGCATATAGTATGCTTGTTTTTTCACATTGCTTCTAAATTGGGACAGTATTGTACCGAATGTTGTGTTGATCGGAATTTATTGTTATGTTTGCAGGCCAGAGCGGAAGTTGTTTACAAGATGCCGCCAGAAACGAGCTCAACTTTGAATCTGCAAGTAGGTCCCATTTTTAATGTATTTCGTAAATTTTGGAAAAGAAGTTTAGAAACTGTTGTGAATTGAGTTTTATTTTGATGCAGGACGTTCAAGGACTTGTAACTTGGGTGCTTTCTGAAGGATTCATGCCATCTTGGGTGTTTATCAAGGTAGAGAAAATGCCCTCGCTTTTGCAATTTATTTTTTAAGAAAGGAAATAAAAAAATAAAAAACCAAGCTCGGTTAGTATATTGGTAACTGGAGTCTCATGGTGAAACCAAAAAGGAGTTTCAGCTCTTTCGAGCATGTTTTAGTTGTGTTGGGTGGCTTACTCCATCTGCTTCATAGAAAAGTGTGGGATGCTGCTTCTCCTTAATCTTTATAATTTATGTCCCGGATTCTAGTTTGTTGTCTGCTTAGAGAACCTTTAGCTGACACTGTAGATTTTCATGCTGTGTTATCTTTGGGACTGAACACTGTGTGGAGTTCCCTTTCTTTGCCTTATCCTGATATATTTCAAAGGACTGCATTTAGGACTGCATTTAGGAGCCTGATATTATAGCCTTCCCTTGAATCCTTATTGAATTCTGTATCACGGAAATAACATTTGCATTTTGCAGAACAAACCTCTGATTCCAAAAGTGGTTATGCTTTATGTACCTGGCCTGGATGCAGCTTTATACATTTCACAGTCTAAGTTGCTTGCTGGCTTTAAAGAGTGCTGTGGGAACCCAATGCCACTTTTATCTCTTAGGTTGGTGATGATTGTTCTTTCTTTAGTTCCTGTTCTTCTTCTTGGTTTTTTCTTTTTGGTGGATAGACTACTTAGTTACTGTGCTCTGTTGTAGCTACCTGATGGCTTTTATTTCTTCTTCTATGCTAGCTGTGTTTCCGATGGAATGCAGACAGTAGATGCGCTTCTAACATGCAAGATGAAAAGAAAGAGAAATGAAGTTGATTCAGTTTCAAGGAAATCTGTCCTGACTTCTGAACAAGGTTTTTGATCCGTTAACCCAATTCCTTCTACCTGATATTTTATGTTTTATGCTATGTCAGTTGAATTTCTTATTCATGATCAGATCAGGCATTCTACAATCTTCAATAATTTGGTTGTCTACTTGTGCTTTTGAATATTGATATTTCTTACAAAAACAACTAAGTTTCAATCCCAAAATAGTTAGGGTCAACTGTATGAATCTATACCATTCAGCTCAACTTATAAACCAACTCTTTTGTCAAAGGCGAAAGGTGCCTAGGCACATGCCTGAATGAACCTAGGATATGCTATAAATATATAATATTTATCTTCCCAATTAAGATTAGATCATTAGAAAAACAAAATAAAATATAAAATGCAATGTACAATAAACTTTATTTGAAGAAAAATCAATAAAATGCTAATGACTCAATTGAGAACGAGGTAATTTTAGGGATTAAACCGAGGTTTACCTTTAAACCTAGTATGAGTTGTTGATTCAAAACGAGTAATTGTGGGATCTACTCCACAAGGACACAAAATCTACCATCCAAAGAGAACCAAATCTCTCTCAATAATGAGATTTCAAATTGGTCCACTTGACGATCATCTACAATGCCACATCAGGATACCCAAACCAGGAGAGAGTGGGCAAATGAAGTAGAATCCAAGGGCATGAAGTGGAAAACGATAATATTTAAATGACGGCCTTGCTTTCCCTCTCTCAAATAAATATATAGATAAATAAAATAAAAAACCTTCCTTTCTCTTCCTCTGTGGTTTGTTTCTCTTTGTTTTTTTTACCTCTCTTTCTTCTTCCATCTTCAATCTCTTCGTCACATATTTGCTCTCTTTCTTCCTCAACCCACAAACTGTAAGTCCCTACAAGCCCTAATCTTCAATCTTACCCTTTGATCTGTTTGTTATCTTCAAGAACCCTAATTATTTTATATTTGTTAGAATTAAATATAATTGATTTTGATTTTTTTTTTGAAATATTTCTTTTGTCAATGAATTGCTTTTGAAAAGATGTATCTCAAGCAGGCATTGGCTTTAATGCCTGGTACCCACTTACCAAGTGCTTGGCCTAGGCAAAACTTCATTGAAATTCATTTCCTGAGCGTTGTGGCCTCACCTTGCCTTGCCTGTAGAGCTTAAGAGAATGCCCAAGCCCCTTTTGAAAACAATAAACCCCACCTCAATATCAATAGAATATTGATAATACTTAACCTATGTAAAAATAGGGTGTTCAAGCCTCTATAAGCTCTCCATCAGTTTCTATGTGAACAATGAATTTGTAGATGGTGTATGCAACGTGAAATTTTCCTTTAATTGTAAACTTGATAGTCCTGTTATCATTTTCCATTCTATGTCAAGGCAACTAACAATTATCATTATGCAGAAAGAAACAATTCTAGCATGGGAAATATATCATCGGCAGGACTCATGAAAGATTTACCTTTCCCACTATCATATTATACACTTACAGCTAAAGAATTGGAAGACAATGGATATTGCATCAATCAACCAGGTAACATGGATCACTTGTACTGTTATTTTTTTTTTCATGATCTTTTCAGCCTCATTTCTCCAATCATTCTGTTATTCCATGACTCTTTTTGCGAATTTCATTGTGTAGGTTTTGTTTCTACGGTTTCTGCACCTTCAGGTTCTGGTCCCTATGATATACTGGCACTTGACTGTGAAATGGTAAGATGTCTGTCATGCTTTGAAGCTTACATCATGTTTTCAACCGTAAGAATAAGAATTGTGAGTCTTCAATGAGTTTAAGTCGGTCTAAAAGTTTGTGGCTTGAAAGAATTCAGTGATATAGTGTCAGTTTCCTACTTAAAGACAGTTGTACTTATTAGAGTCAATTTGAGCTTTAAGTAACTTATTTTTCCATAGGAAATTTAGGGCCAGCTGTGATATTTTTTGGGCAGGGAATATTGTTTTGGAGTGTTAACTGTTATGCTATAATGTCATCGTCATGCTTCCACTTTTGCTACCATTTCAACAGTTGCCTTTTTTTCCCCTTCTTTTATATTTACTCAAAGGCTACTCTTGGTTTTATTTGTCTTACAAAAAGAAAAAGGAAAGGGCAATTAGAAGTCAAATGAGTTACTGTGGGAGAGACGACATCATGAAAATTTCAGTCTGGGTTTTGTCCATAAAACGTTTGGTTAAGATAGGCATGTTCCTATATAATTATATTAGGGAAGTCCAGCATTGAAATAAATAAATGAAAACTAAGCTACCAAAGATGTGTTGAACAGTCTCTTTTTCTTCACATATACAAACAGAATGATCTTTATGGGTGGAAGTGGCACCACCTTTGGCAATGCAGCATCTAAATTCAAATTTAGAAAGCAATGTTGTCTGTATGTTCAAAGTTGTTTCTTTAAATTCATGAGCATGTCTACTTAAACAGCAGCTAAAAATGTTTTGTTAACTAATAAAATGGTGACAGGAAGGAATGTGTGTCAATTCAATGGATGAAATTGTCTCAGGTGCTTTGTTTGTACTATTTGGATCATAATGGCGCAGGGTTTAGCAGATAGTTTATGATGCACTCTTATTGACTTGGTCTCTTCTGTTTTCTTCTGTTCTCTTTTGATAGTGTATCACAAACGAGGGTTTTGAGCTAACAAGAGTAACCCTGGTGGATATTGAAGGACAGGTATGCCTTACAATTTTTTGTTTGTTTGCTGTCTTGGAAAGGCATTTTTTGTTGGTAGTGGTAACTGCAGTAGAATTTGTACTGAAAGGTAATTATTTGCCATTTGTGTGTATACCAGTGTGCTTGGGTTACTTAACATAAATTAAACTCTTAAGATGATATTTTTTTTGGCATTTCCATATCAAGTATTTATTTTTATATCAAACAACTCTTTTCTAACTATTATTTGATTTATCAGAAAACCTTGATTCATCTTCTAGTTGGTTCATCAGATGTCTATAGTCTGTACTGTTCTTTTCATTACCTCTTGCATCTAGTGTTATTTTACCATTATGGTAGTTGTCATAGTCCAACATGCATGGGGGCATGCAAGCTGCGTGCCAACATGAGTTGGCTAAGCAGGTCAGTTTCGTATCCCATTCTCTGCAAATGACTACTGGAATGGTTTAAAATAACTGTTGAAATTCATGGGCTCTGAAATCATGCAAGAATGGTTTTTTTTTTTTTTTGCATTGAAATACGCTGCCCTTCTATTCATAAAAAGAAAAGGGAGAAGGAAATATTCCCTTTTGGTCATACCTAGGTATATTGAATCTTTATTATTTCTCATATAACTTTCTACTTTGCTGCTGGGATCGTGAATTTAGTTATTAGTTGTATGGATTTTTTTTAACCTTGATTGGCCTTTTGCAGGTGGTGTTGGATAAATTGGTTAAACCCTCAAATGATATTGTTGATTACAATACCAGGTAATTCTTTTTCAATAGTTTGTTAAACCTGTTGATGGAACGCCAACCTTTTTGGTTTTTGATATGCAGTTTTATTTTCTTCATGATGGTGATTAGGAGTTTAGAGGTTTTTCTTGCGGTGTTTGTGGGGATATGTGTCCTCCTATGGTCTGAACCTCTGATTGACTCACAAAAACTAGAATTACTTGTAAAATGTAAATGATAATTTTGTCAGCATGATTATAATTATGCTGATCAACTTCAATTTCTAGATTCAGTTGGTGCTTTCTTTCCTTTTTCTCAACAGATTCTATATATTAAATACTATGCTTTCCCATCCCCTTTGTTTGGTTGGTTGGAAATTCTGTTGAAGAAATGATTCTCCCCAACCTGGATTATGGAGAGTGCGTCTGGAACTCACTTGTCTCTGTCTCTGTCTCTCTCCTGAAAAATTGACTAATATTTTTAATTTACTAACACTTCATTTTTCAGGTTTAGTGGGATTACATATGAGATGTTGAATGGGGTAACCACAAGTCTTAAAGACATTCAGGTTTGTTGCTCCAATCAACTCTCTTTTTTTCCATTTTGATGCAGTTTCTACTGGTAGTGTAATGTTGATTTAATGACCGATTTCTTTTTTAAGATATCATTTTCTCATTTCTTTACAGTTGCTTCCTGTATTCAGGAAGACTTTCTAAAGCTGGTTTACAAAGAGACCATCCTGGTTGGGCATTCCCTGGAGAATGATTTGTTAGCTCTAAAGATCTCTCATGAAGTGGTGATTGATACTGCACTATTGTACAAACATCCCCGGGGTGGAAATTATAAAACTGCTCTTCGAGTTCTTTCAAAGAGATTTCTTTCTCAGGAGATACAGCAATCAGGGGCTGGGCATGACAGCATTGAAGATGCAAGAGCTACTATGGAACTGGCACTATTAAAGATAAGAAATGGCAAGTGAAGTTGTGACTAGCATTTGCTTTTGTAGTTCACTGCATTGTTCTGTGCTGTATAAATGCATTTCTAAATGCTTATCTATATTCTATTCTTCTGGCTCTTCTGTTAGGACCTGATTTTGGGTCTCCCCCATCATTTGTGCGGAGAAAGCTCCTTACAGTTTTGAGTGAGTGTGGTAAAACCTCCTCATTCATTGATGATATTTCCATAGTAAAGCGGTACACATCTGGTTCATCCCATTCATTTCCTGTGTCTTCCGATGAGGAAGCACTTTTGAAAGCTAGAAAGGAGGTAGGTATATTTGGAATTGGCTCTGAATTTTTTTGTTTATTCTTTGATCAGTGATTGTATGCTTATTTGAATAGTGGTGGTTGTAGGTTAAGAATGATGGAGTACACTTTGTCTGGACCCAATTTTCAGAGTTGAATTCCTATTTCAAGAAACAAGCAGAGGATGAAGGGAAGTTAAATGGAAAACTTGCAGAGATGATATCATTACTTACATGTGAAAAGAAGTCAACCAACACAAAAGGCATGAAATGCAGTATGACACCCCAACTAAAGGAAATTCTTACTCAGATGGATGCTAGGGTTCGTTGCCTCTACTCCACGCTACCGACTAATACCATGCTCATAATTTGCACTGGACATGGAGATACAGCAATAGTGAATAGGTATGTGTTTTTAACGTGTTGTAGAACATTTTGTTTCATTTACTATGCCATGTTTCTTTGTTTGCTATCAGAATCACTTAATTTCATGCTTTAAATATTGAATAAAGAAAACTGAAAAGCAACCATGCAATAATAGTTCATCTGATAGTAATTTAATCCTCATATTTTGAAAGACAGACTTTGAAAGTATGTAGTTTCTGCAAGCAAAAAACTATATACAAGAGCATAAAGGGGGTGCATTCATATAGAAAACTGACACATAATCCATAACACAAGGAGCATTAATCAAATACTGTTTCCTATGAAGGATAACATGGATAGGTAATTCCTATCCAGTAAATGCCCTCCTTTTATGCTGCCTCCACACCACCCTAAAAAATGGTTAGAGTAATTAGGATGAGCATGGTTTTGCTCTCTTTTTATCAAAGGAAAAATCCATTAACCATGATCTGGCTCTGTTGGAATATGACAATTATTGGACTTTGAAGAATGATCATAAACTCCCAAACATGTTTGATGAGTATATTCTAGTGAGTGGGCATGCCGATAGGTTATTGCCCTACATATTTTATCTCAAACACATCGTACACTCTGCAACTTTCTTTGTTTTAATGACCTGTGATAGTATAAACTTGGACATGGAATGAGTATGGTAATGCACCCACCTCTTGCATTAAGCTCTGGCTTCCATATGATGGGAATCATGGGATTCCTTTTCTTAATATTACATTTGTATGTTTACAATAGCGACTTGAAGTTATGGGCTCTGGTCTAATATCCTTCTCGCAGCTCGCTTCGTATTGACTTTAATTTCTCACTTGGAATGTCTGTTCTAGTACTTTTATCAGGGAAAACAGAAGCTGTTTCAAGTCTACACTAATTTGATTATTCATTGGTTTGTTTGAAGTGTATGTGACACAGCCTGTTTCTAAACACCTATGTGAACCCCATAAATCTGTGTAGGCACATGATGAAGCAGTACCTTATTAGTTGTTCAACCTTTCATCTTGAATCTTCAATTTGTTGCGTTATCGTAACTGTTCTTTCTCCTATTGATTTGCATGGATGAAGGGTAAGGAAAATGCTCGCAGAGCAGAAAGAAACTGCAATATCTCGTGAGAAGATTGTCAAGGTCTTGGAAGAGCTCCAGGCTCAAGCTGAAGTAGCGTTATGTTTTGTGGGTGTGAAGAACTGAGGATATGCCAGTCTGGTGTTTACTTTTGTATCAAGCTTTTCACAATTTTGGTCCAAAAAAAGTTAGTGAGCATTAATGTTGTGTCATCATTCATTGAATAGTAAGGAAATTGTGTAAAATTATTGATTTATTTCTTGTATAATCTAGTTTTCAAAATGCACGGAAGAATTCAATGAGCTTTGGTTCGTCGCTATACGCGTCCCTTACCCCTCGAGCCAGCCGGCCATCCTTTTCTTATTAATCCAAGATAAAAGAACAAGACTGAGATGAGAGTTGGGCCGGTTTGGCGATGGTTATTTGTCAGTATCCTTTTAATGCACTCTCAGAAAAACAGGACCATTGCTATGAGGACGTTTTCCGGCAGGGGAATAAAGAATTACTGTGCAAGGTATAGAGCCAGCCAAGGATCCTCTTGCTTCACTTGCTAAATCTAATGCAAATCGCGTCGCTGACAAGCTACAGTCTCAGCTTTCACTAGTGTCCCCCTTCCTCTTCAAAATGTTGAGCTCAAACCTGTCGTTTATATATATATATATAAAATCAAATTGGACCCCAACAGTGTAGCAGTTTCGCGGCCACACTTGCCTTTAAATCTTTATAATTTCACCTTCTCCTTTCCATCCTGGTGGTGGTAGAGGGTGGGCGTTGGGTGCCGGATTTTGATAGAAAGACAAGATTTCGGGATATGGAGATTTTCGAAGCAAAGAACCCTGAGAATGTCTTAAGAGAAATCTGAACGTGAGAAGGACACCAGGGAGATTTGCTAGCTGATTAAGCAAACATTAAAACGAAGACAGGTAAGCAAAGCATGGAGTTAAAGAGAAGTGGATAATGTTAGATAACCTACGACATCACTTCTGGAAAAGAACTTTACACAACAATCGCAAGTCATTGCGGCTAATAAGATCACATATCAGTATGCAGATTTATCACACAAAACTATTGGCACAGGAAACCTACACAAACATTCTATATACTCTAATGCTCGAGTGCCACAGCTGAACCAGTAACGAAATGGTAGCTATTACTTCCATGCTGAAGCAAAAACCAAACTTTTTTCTTCCCACCCAAAATGAAGTGCACCCACTTCCTCCTTCAACATGTATCTATCGCTATACTGCTTTATGAGTTTCCGAATCAAATCAACCACGCTAGGACTGATTGAACACGAAGTGAAGCCTGCCATCTTCATCCTTGCCCTCCATTTCCCGGCAACCTCATACCTCTCAATCCTTTCCTCTCCCTCACATGCTACAATGTTTACTATGTCCCGCGCCAGACACTGTTTCTCAACATTCAGCCTGTCCTGGCTTTCTCGAGGGAGAGTTGCATCAAGAGAATCGAACACGGCAGAGTAATAGTTGTAAGCTTCAGTAAATCTCGGGAAAAAGGGGGCAGTATTAGTATTCACATCTTGCTCGACAACAGTTACCAGTTTTGGATTCAAGCTCTTAGCCATCCGAAGAAGCTGGTCTCGCTCATTTACTGTTGAAACACTCTCATCAGGCATGTGATGGAGTTGGAAAGCAAAATTCACTACAAGTGCTTCCCCAGGCTTGCAGTTCAGCATGGATGGACTAACAACTGAAGTCTTGGAGGCCACCGCATGAAACTCAAACGGGACCTTAAGTGCTTCTGCTAGCTTTTCAAGCCTTTGCCCAATGTTCCTCAGGCCACCAACAGGTCGTTGAACTGACTCGGGGTCATCAACCCCGGTTAACCTCAAGTTTGGCAGCTTACCTGGCTGGTTGGCGAGTGTTTGTATCAGTGTTATGTATTGACTCCCTTGGTTTATGTCGAAATCTATTATATGAACTCTCCTTTCACCTTTAAATGCTTCGATCATTGCACCATTTGCTGCCATAAACCCAAATTTAAAACAAGGGCAAATCTCAAAAAGGATCTGCATAGCTGCAAGCCTATCATCAGAAGGAGGCTCCTTGCATTTCAGAGCTTTATAGAGATATATTCCAGATTCAGCCATATGAGCTGCAAGTCCTTCCACCATGTAGGCTGCAATCCTCTGGGGAGGATCTCCTTGAATCGAGACCAATTGACGGAGCTCATTTATTAATGCCGATGCTTTCTCAATGTTTCCCTCCGAGATTGCGTTAGCACATTCAAAAAGCAGTCGCCTGGGAGTCCGAGGTGATAACTGTGATACTTCTTTATTACTGCTGAAGCTACTTAGGTTAGAATCTGAAGATGATGACTCCTTGGGAGAATCATGGAGCATCCCATTTTGGATTGGATCGGACCACTCTGCATCCATTTCCATGCTTTGACTATTTCCAAACATGCCATCCTCCTCATCCTCTTCATTGTCCTCTAGAAGTGCTCTCTCTAGTTCCTGAAGCTTTAACTTCATCTTATATTCATCATAATCTAGTTGATATGGGCTCTCAATGTCCAAGTAATCTGACTCGGAAATGAATGGATAGACATCGCAGGGTGTGGTCAAATTGAAAGAAGCATTGTAGGGATCTTGAGGGAACATGGTTGAACCTGAACTCTTTCTTGGCTGGTAGGAAGATGCCCCTTGTGGATGAGCTGAGTTCCCTGAAATGTCAGAACTTGATGGTTGTATTATTTCTTCTGTTGGGGAATCAAGGAAGAACTTCTCATAACTCTCACAAGAGTAAGAATCGGTCATATACATGTTCTGCCGTTTATCAGGCCCGAATATTTGGGCAGACAAACCAGAGTTGTCATTGCTCCCCTTCAGTGAGTACAGCTTATTATTTCCGTATGCTCTGGCAGAGAGCTCTGCAGATCCAACTAAAGACATGATTTTTCTCTAAATTAATTCAGCTTTGAAGAGCGATGGTTGTATCATATATATCCCGAGGCTTGAGTCACTGTCATCAAATTGGCAGGAAATAACTTGTTAATATTTGTCAAATATGAGAACTACCAAACAACACTATCACTCTCTTCAAAAGAAATGTAAAATAATCACCTAGAGCAGCCCCTTAGATTTGAAATCCAGATGAAATTTATTGGGTGTCTGCATTCAGGGACAAGCAATGTCATGGAAAACAGTTGGAGAAACAGCAACCAACAAGATATAAGCCTATACACATAGCTTTAGAAACACTCATGTAACAGAAAGAGAACCGAATTCTGAATTATAGACCGTGGAGAATCAGTCTGTGTAAAGATGCAAATACATTGAATAAGCTTGTTTGCGTCTCTGACAATAGACTTAATTCTTAGATTGCTTTTATTGATCGACTTCAAATTCCTTCAAAAGCAAGGTATAATTGACATTAAAGATCTTCCCTTTGTGACAAGGAGAAGACTTGATGCGTGTCCGCATCAAGACTGCTATGTTCAATCAGAAAAGGAAACAGACACAAAGTTAAATCTTGGTTCTTCTTGTGTACAACAGACAAGGATTCAGTGATAACCAGTGCTGCAGAGGACGCAAGAATCTATATTTTTTTAGTTAGCAACACAAAATCTTCTGAAAAAACGAGATCTATTGAACATCCAAGAATACGTAAGACAATCAACTACAAATGACATGAACAAAAATCAGTAGGAAGGATAATAATCAGCAGTAGAGGTCATATAAGTAGTCAATCCTGAATCCATATGTTTTTATTTTAGCAGACAGGGCATGTACCTGAAGTGGGAGAATGAATTCAAGAGGAAGTGGCAAAGGTCATAGCAGCCAGTCCTGGAATTTAGTTGATAACTAGATAGACATAAGCCTCAAGATTGGCTTTGAAGAAAGAAAGAATGAAAGATTAAGGCTTTGACTATGAACACCTGTGTTTTGGAGGCAAAAGGATAAACATGCCCCTTAATGGTGTCTTCACAAACAGAAAAAACCCAACTTTTGATTGTGATGTGAGGTAGGTTGGAGGGCAACAAACCATTTAACAAACCAAAATACTCAAAAGGAGGACAAAAACTTGAAGAAAATGCAAGCCAGGTGAATAAAATACAACTTGACAGAGAAGATTTAAGCTACCCAAAGACCAACAAATCTTATTTAACGAGTTATATGAAAGTTGTGAGAAAAGTGGTGAGAAGCTAACAAAAATTATTCTTCTTTTGAAATAGAAACTTCTTTGAAAGGCTTTCTTCACCTGAAAACAGACTTTTCAACCTGCGGTGGAGTTTCCATTGCTTTGTCTTTTGGGTTTTTCACTTTTTCTGCATGTTTATACCGACTTGTCTGACTAGCTTGTCATTCTTAAATTTGACGTGGTGTGGTCCAAACGCACCCGCAATATGGGACTCCAATTTCATCACTCAATCCTCACCATTTTTAAGTTTGAACGCCATTGATTGATTTGGTGTGCTTTGTTAGAGTTGTTGACTTTTCTCTAAGGGTGGGCACAGGGGCATGAAATCATGAAATTGCTTGAAGCTATCCACGAAATATTTGACCCATATTTCCTATAAAAGCGAAGAGGTGACGACAGATTATTGGTGAGCTAAAAAGATTTCAGAAAAGCAGTGTGACAGGGTAAAAAGAAACAGTAGGTTACAAGACCTGTGGAGGTGGTGGTAAAGTGATAACAAATGTACGGTCCTTGTTGAAAGCATGGTACAGGAGCTGCTGTGATCATGATGGCGATTGTGAATTTGGTGATGTCGGACCAACAGATTCGAGACGAGTGGGTGAGTAAATGGATTACACCTTCTGAAACATAAACATGGGAGAGGTCAAAGTATTTTTGATTGATTTATTCCATGCTTCTCCATGACGAGCTTGTGGTATGGGAGCCAACTCATCTTCGCTTTGCACCACCGTCAAAGCTTAGTTGAATTTCAGAATCCACGTTTGCCGTGTAACCTAATCTTGAATCCGCGTTTGCGGGAAAAGACAAATGAGTCCTTATAGTTTACGTCATCTTTATGTCATGGCATGCATGAGCAAAACCCGCATGGGACAAGCAATTATTGTTTAAATTTATTTTCTAGTTAAAAAAAAAGCTTATCTTTTTTAATCACTTTTTTTTTTATATCTTTTCACGGTGCAAATTAGTCATTATATATGTATTTGGAGATATTATCTTCTTTTTTTATATTTTAATAAATAGTAAAATGACCACAAATCTCCCAAAACTATAAAAACCAACACTATCAGAGAGGGATATTTTTGCCCTTTTTTATACAGTAAAATTATGTATATGCCTTTGAGTCTAAAAAAATTAAGACAAGGAATCCGAGGTGATGGAGTCTTTTTAAACTTGGTTTTTTTTTTAATAGTTAGTTTGAACAAGGATAATTATGTTGTCTAATATTAAATTTATATTATTTTTTTGAAAAAATTGATTGTAAGTAGGAGACGCTGCACACTTTCAGCGGAGCATGCGGCGCCTCTCAATGAAAAGAAATATATTATTACTGTCTCATTTGATTTTTCACTATGTTTTTTTTCGCAGCGCGTGTCAGCATATAATGATTAGATTACTGCTACTTGACTTTTTTTTCCCTTCATTTCTTTCTCTTACCTTGAAAAATGAGCTCTGATCCTCCTTATTATTGGTCTTTCACATTCAGTCATTTTGGTTTAAATTTTGTCTTTTTATTTTTTGTTTAAATTTTATATGTTTTCAATTTAATTTTTTAATTCTAACTTGTCATATATAATGTTTTTAATTTGGTTCTTCTTCTTTTGATTTTTTTTCTTTATTTTATTTCTCAAAGTTTTTATGATTTTCAATTTTATCTTTCAAATCAAGTTTATAATTTTAGTTTTTTCATTAATAACAACAATAAAAATATAGCTTTTAATTAGATTGGGAGCTGGTTGTAGACATGTTCTCTACAATTCTGAACCTAATGAAGCTCTTAGGTTGATTATTGTAACTTAAGTTGATTATCACAAGTATAGAGCGATTATTGTTGATATAAGAGACTTAGCATCCAAGGACTTGGAGGCAAGGCTCCATTATACCTTTAAGTAAGTTAACACATATATTGATTTTAATTATGGCTAAGTATGCAACAAGGGAGACAACTAGGCAATAAATTTAAAATTATCATCTGTTAGGGATGATGTTACTGCTTCTAGCAGATTCAATGGGTTGCCTCTGTCATAGGGGGCTGTAGTGGTTTTCTTCTTTCCATTATTAAAAAAAAATCTTATTATGATACTCTTTCTTAAATTGAAAGGAGTCTTAAAGAAATGAAAGTTGTCTTAATATCATGAGTGAAAAGGAAAAAATATCTTAGTTACTTGGTAAAAACTAGGTTATTGCTTAGACTCTTGCTATAGCTTGGACCAAAATTTTTTGGAATGTAAAAAGATTAATATCTAAACTATATGGAACTTTTCAACATTGTAATTAAACTTGGTATAATGATTCAAATTTAAAAACTTTAGACCCAACTCTTTACTTAGCCTGAATTTTAAATTAAATAACGTGGAAGTTGTTATGATGTAACCATATCAACTGGACAGATTTAAAGAAAAAAAAAAAGAAACAAGCCAGGTTTGTTACAACAAAGCCCAGGCGTGTGAGCCTGAGGGAGACCGGCGTGCCTACCCCAATTTTTTTTTTTTATAAAAAATAAACGACCTGTTATCCGCACTTTAAGAGAAAAATACATAGAAGACATGTTGTTTATAGTCTATAACATGAAAATATTGCTCCTAATATGAATCGAACTCATGATATTAGACTAAACACCTATACTAATCAAATGAGCTATGAAACAAATATCTCATTAAATGATAAAAAAAAATATTGATTAGGCTCACTGTTTATATAAACAGTTAAACCGACTATAATTCTTTTAATCGTTTTACTCTTGTATATTTTTTTGAATGAAATATCAATTTAACTTTTTAACCGATTCAAACGTGAAATGAATCAAACATCATCAATCATATAAGAATTACTAGAATTAGGCATTGAGAAATTTTACAAGATTCACAGATTGATTTGAATAGCTATTGAGTGCTAAAAACCTCTTAAAATGATGATAATTATACCAATTTTTCAAGAGAAACATGGTCAAGGAACATGCACTCATTTAATACATGTATATTTTATCTCATTGATTGATAATGAGTAAACCAAGTTTGCCCAAGAAATAGTGCGCTCACATGGTATCCCAGGCTCAAATGAAAAACCATATGGATACAAGTTAGTTTTGAGGCCTCAAAGAAGAATGAACAATGGCAAGAAAAGTTCTATTTGAACCTCGGATATCCGAGTGAATTTTGTGTCCCATCATAGCCTTGAACTCTTTTTTTTTTTTTAATTAATTTTAAATATTGGGACGTGAGTCGTTTCCAGAAGGTATAAACCCAAGCCCATCAATAGCCATGTTCAAATATGTTTAGGTGTTCAGTCCTTATCATCCTTCTCTTATTCAACAAGTGCTGGAAACTAAACAATTGACCAGGTAAAAGGAAAATCAATGGCTTGTAAATTTGTTATCAATCATACCTCTATGATAAGAAATTCAAGATAGAATGAATCAAGGAGGAATCGAGGCTCTTTGGTTAGGCATTTTGGGTACA
>Ga0325405_1002428_pt1 | contig 19185 bp, 15 predicted proteins | sample PopdelMetagenome_21_FD_205663 | JGI IMG/M metagenome (GOLD analysis project Ga0325405, IMG submission 205663) | Populus deltoides microbial communities from Bellville, Georgia, United States - Xylem-Control-R2 | ecosystem: Host-associated > Plants > Phyllosphere > Stem > Wood/Secondary xylem...
TGGCTTTAATAAGGACACGCAAGAGAAAGGCCAATCTCTTCAAGTCCTTAACTGCAAAGAAATCAATAATTAAAAAGCCAACAAGATTTATCTCCTGTAAGTTTCATGCTTGTTGTAAGCATGCAATTATTTGCTCCTGAATTAATTAGATTTTGTGTTATAACTAGTTAGGTGTTTTATAAGCGTTGCATTAATTTTTTTTTAAAAATTAATCTAGAACAATTTATATGATCCGTGACTTAATCATTATATTACATTGATCATCGACTCGGATTTAAAAACTATGCTAGAAACTTGACCTCACAAGTCATCCTCTTGGCTTTGTTTTTTTTTCTTCTTTAATATTTCGTTTGTTATTATTATTATGATAGTGATTTTTTAATTTAAAATATATATTTTAATATTTATACATTAAAATAATTTTAAAAAATAAATATATAAAATATATTTAAAAAATTAATTTAAATTTTTATAAAAATAATTTTCCAAACGGTTCCAAGTCTAACTTTTAAGCTATGGTCACATTACTGAAAAACCCTCCTGATGGAAAGCATTCAAAGCACTTTACAAAAGGAATTGGAAAGTAATAGTCTGTGAATTGGAAAGTAATAGTCTGCTTGGGAATGCGAAACCGTGTTTCTTTAAATATTATTTTATTTTTTTTATTAAAAATTATTATTTTTTATATTTTTAGATTATTTTGATATGTTAATTTAAAAAAATTAAAAATTAAAAAATATAATTTTAATATATTTTTAAATAAAAAAATATTTTAAATTATAACCGTTATAATAATTTTTTAAAATGCCCAGGAATCAGATTTTTTTTTGGAGCAATGATGCCATTGTTCCTGGCGGCAAACCTTTTGGGTTCAGATATTATTGAAAGCATGTCATGCTTGTTATTTTGTTATTTTTTTTAATTATATATATTTATAATAACTTATTATTCAAATTAAGAAATTTACACATATTAATTATACTTTAAATTTAATTTTTAAATCAAAATATTCTCCTTTTAATAATTCAAAAATACAAGACAAATACATAATTTATTATTTTATGTATTTTACTCAATACATGACAGATAAATATATTAAAAATAAATCTTAAATTGTAATAATACATGTTTATCTGATGATATCACAGCAGATATCAGCAGTTTAAGTCTATTTATTTCTAAATTGTGAGTTTAATCGGTATAAAACTATATGATATTATCAAATTTTTCTGATTTGATAATTTAATTTATAATTTATTATTCATAAACACTGATATCAGCAGTTTAATGACTTTTTGAATGAAATAAATCCAGAAAAAAGGGCAATCTTATGCCAAATCAATGTTTATCTCATGGTATTATTATATGTAGTTTTTTTTTATAAAATATTTAACTAAAATTGTGATATGTAATTTACGTTGTGAATTACATATAAAAACTTATTAAACATCTATTTTAAAATATAAAAACCTATCGTTATTTAAACAATACTTAATTTATTTTAAGTAAAAAGTATTTTTAACATCAAAATATGTTAAAAATAATTTTCTATTATTACTTTAGGTTGAAAAATAAATAAAAAGATAACATAATCAGAAATATGAGAATATATTAAAAATTCATTATCAGAATAAACAAAATTATTTTCTTAAGAAGATAAAAGAAAAAAGGATTGGTAAAGGAGAGCAGCGTAAAACCCCAAAAACGCGCAAGAGAAACGCCATCGTCACCATCCATCAGATATTTCTTTCCTCTTTTTTCTTCTCTACCAAACACCCAGATATATAAATATAGAGACTGAGACACACACTCACTCACTCACTCACTCTGATCGATTACAGATAGAAGGAGAGTAATGGCGAACCCTCAGAAGGCATGGAAGGCGGAGTACGCCAAGTCGGCTCGTTCTTCCTGCAAGACCTGCAAAAGTATCATCGACAAAGAGATTCTCAGGCTCGGCAAAATGGTCCAGGCCAAACAATTCGACGGTTTCATGCCTGTATTCTTCCCCCCCTTTTCATCGCTCTTTCATTATCCCACTGTCTTTTCTTTTTCTTTTTTGCATTTTGCGACGCTTTCTTTCTTTTGACAAAAAAAAGGTGTAAAAAAGTGTCAATTTACGGGTCTCGCTTGCTTCCCCCGGCCTTCACTTCATTGTTCAGTTTTCTGCCGAGGCTTAGGTCTATACGTTGAGGCTTAGTTACCGTCGATACGCAATTCCATACCTTGGTTTACTGTATCCACTTTTTTTTTTTTAATGCCTTAAAATGCATGCGATTCTTTGAACCAGGCTTCGTAATTGACCCCGGTGTCTTGTTCACATTCTTGAAACTGTAGCTGCTCAGGAATTATCTCCTGATTTTTATTATCTGTTCGATATACAATCCACTACAGGAAAGAATGATTGAACTTTGAGTTGTAACTTCTGTTTCTTGGTTTTCATACTCAATCAAAGAAAGATAGACACATATTTTAGGACTCATATAGTTGTTTATGTTTGCGATTTCTTAGATGTAAGTAAGTTTTCTCTCTCCCTGTTTTTTTTTTTCCTTTCTGAGTTGACCCTTTTGAATTATATCCTTTATCTTGCCTTTTTTTTTTCCAAAATATAAACCTAAAAGAATGAAGTGTGATGTGCATCTGTTTTCTGAATAGATGTGGAACCATGCCAGTTGCATATTGAAGAAGGCAAATCAGATAAAATTGTAAGCGTTTTTGTCGCTGGTAATAATTATTTCCGAGATAATATGGATGGATGCAATGATTAAACTTCTGTATATCTTCTTTCTATTAGCATTGATGATGTTGAAGGTATAGAATCACTTCGATGGGAAGATCAGCAGAGGATTAGAAAATATGTTGAGGAAGGAGGTGGTGGTGGTGATGACGGTGGTAGTGGTAGTGGTCCTTCAAGTGCAAAGGCTGCAAAGGCTATGGAATATGGTATTGAACTTTCACAAACTTCACGTGCAACTTGCAAGAGTTGCAGCGAAAAGATCATGAAAGGAGAGGTAGCTTTACACGTTTCCTGGTTTGGTAAATTATTTTTTTTTTCCTGATTTTACTTCTTTTCACAAGAAGATTGATAAACTAATCCACATATCTATGAAAACTCCTTATACAAATAAATTCAGATATCAGTTGATAGCTGGTACAGCAAGGTATGATTGGAATGAATGATTGTTTATTCTATGAACTTCAATTCTGAGGGGCTGCAGATTATTATAATGGATGTGTAGGTATTTGATTTAGGATGGTTTCAGAGCTTTCACTTACATTTTATCTTGCAATTCCTGCATCAGTACTTGTGTTTTTTTGGCTGGCTGATCTGAATGCGTTTGCCTCCTTTAGTTCTTAATAGCATGTACTGCAATACCTTTTACTTGTTTTACTAGTGGTGTTTGATTCTCTCTTATGAGGCCTCACGTTGCTTTTATTGGCTAAAAAAACAAAAAGAGAGGAAAAAAGAAAGAGTCTTGCTGGATTTCTCTCTATCTGTTCTTTGTGCCCTGTTCCTTCTTGAGAAGTTGGCCAGCGTCTGATTTCTTGGTTAAAATAAGCTAAGGTTAGAACCAAGAATTGGACTTATCAATTAAAATAGCTGCGTGCTTGAGAACCTTCCATCTTAATTTTTACAAAATGTTGGGCAATTTCAATTGATGTGTGGGTCTCTGGGATATTAAATATATTTTTGTTGAATACTAGGAAGTTGTACGTGACAAATTTTTGTTCTGCCATCCTTCTACCTCGGATAATGTCCAACAATAGGAGCTGGAATTAACAAATGTGTGTGTTATAAGAGCATATAAGTCGCCACCATATTAGGAAGTTGTTACTATTAATGTGACAAATTCTTGATGTTAGAATAATATCTTATAAAACCATGAGATCTGAAAAGGTCTTGCTGTGTATATCTTCACTTTTCTTGTGTTGATTCTATCTCACATAATAACAACTTCAATTTGGTAGACTATTTGATCTTTTGAGTCTTTTCTTAAAATAACTAGATCATGCTAACATGACTATTGATTAAGCTGCTTACATTTCATCTTTAAAAATATGAAATCAATCTAGGTTCGTATTTCCTCCAAGCCTGATGGACAAGGACCTAGAGGGTTGGCATGGCATCATGCCAATTGTTTCATGGATTTGCACCCATCTGTCCAAGTGGATAAGTTGTCAGGATGGGAAAGCCTTGCAGCTCCAGATCAGGCGGTGGTTCATACTCTGGTTAAGAAGGTTCCTTCTACTGCTAAGACTGGTATAATATAGAACTAACTGTGCAATGCTGTCGTGACTGCTGTGTGTTTATATAGATACACATTTCACTGGATGCAGTCTCTTTCTCATAGCTGTTGTCTTCTTAGGCATTAAAAATGAGGGAAAAGAGGATGAAGAACTTCAACAATCATCTTCCAAAGGTGGAGCAAAACGTAAAAAAGATATAAGTGGTGATCAGAAGTCAAAAGTTGCCAAATCCGAAGCACATGTATCAACTAGCAGGGCTGCATCTGCAAAGAATGATAGTGAATTGGATAGCAAACTCGAGTCCCAATCCAAGGAATTGTGGGCCCTAAAGGATGACCTTAAAAAGCACGTGACAACAGTAGAGTTGCGTGCAATGCTGGAAGCCAATAGCCAAATTTCTAATGGATCAGAACTTGATTTGCGAGACCGTTGGTAATATCTTTTAAAACAATTCGAGGCATGCATGTTATGGAATGTGTGATTTCTGCATTAGCAACCATATACAAGTTTTGTGTTTTATCGTGAATGCTAATGCACATGTTTTTCCATGTTACTAAGACTTGAAAGGGATAAACTTTTAACGTTTTGAGATGATTAATACTATCCCTGGATAGGTTTTTATTGGTGCTGCTGGGGTTTGAACCTGGGGACACGTACTGCTGAAATGATTGTTAGTTCAACAGATGGTGAAAGGTCATGGACTTTTCTGTGCAAGTCCAGTTGTTAGCTTGTTGCAATACTCTAATTTCTTAATGTTTTTCCCACTAGTAATGATCATGGAATTTTCATTGCCCTGATAAATAAGCTTGGATTTAAATACACATGGAAGTGCTTGTTCTTAACATGATAACTGTGACTGTTAAACCACTTGATGGATATATTCAATAAATTTATGAGTTATTATGAGTTTGTAATTGTCATTATGACATCACTATAGACCACGGATTCCCCTTGCATGGAATTTTGATGCAATCTTTACTGCCATAATTCCTTTATAGTGCTGATGGGATGGTTTTTGGAGCACTTGGCGGCTGCCCGATGTGTTCTGGCTCTCTTCATTTTTCTGGAGGTATGTATAGGTGCGGTGGGTACCTGACAGAATGGAGCAAATGTTCATATTCAACTCGTGAACCAGCACGTCTTAAAGGAAAGTGGAAAATTCCTGAAGAAACTGATAATCAATACCTTATCAAGGTATACAATTGTGAGTTGTTTCATGCAGTTATTATGCTAATGGTAAATTGACTCACTGCTTGCTTTGCAGTGGTTTAAATCACAAAAGCGTAATAAACCAGTTAGGATACTTCCTCCACCATCATCTAACAACCTTTCTGGAAGTCAAGCTACCAGCAGCCAGTCTCAGTCTTCAAAGAGTGAAAGTCTGGGAGATTTAAAAGTTGCTGTTTCTGGGTTACCCAAGGAATCCATGGTATGGCATATATTCTATAGTTTGGTGAAATTATTTGTCAAATATTGTTGTAGCTGATGCACTAATTTGATCATTTTATACTTGGACTAATTCTTCAGAAAGAATGGAAGGGAAAAATCGAGGCAGCAGGTGGGCAGCTTCATGCCAAGATCAAGAAAGGTATTTGCTCCATGGTTTTGTTTTTGAATTAAATAATTATTCCTGCTATGAAGAGACTGACTCTTGCTGTTGATTTAAGACATTTCTTGTTAGTCATTCTGCTTAATGAGTTACATTGCAGATACAAACTGCTTTGTTGTGAGTGGTGTAATGTCTTCTGAAGATGCTGATATGAGGAAAGCAAGGTAAATGCTTTCTATTTGCTGATCTTACTAAATGTCTTCTTTATTCATCATAAGTTGACTTGGTATTGTTTGGCTTGACAGGAGGATGAAATTGCCAATCGTCAGGGAGGATTACCTGGTTGACTGTTTTAAAAGACAGAAGAAGCTTCCATTTGATTCTTATAAAGTTGAAGCCTCGGGTGGGGTTTCTAGTATGGTCACAGTCAAAGTGAAAGGGCGTAGTGCTGTGCATGAAGCTTCTGGTATGCAAGACACTGGACACATCCTTGAGGATGGGAAAAGCATCTATAACACAACTTTGAACATGTCTGACTTATCAACTGGTGTTAACAGGTTATCTATAATGTCTTGTGTCTTTTTGTGGTACAACCTTATTTTCAGCTGATATCTTTAGTTTTCCTTGGTTTTGAGTGATATTGCTCCATTGGTTTTTTTAAAGTTTGCCCACATTTATTGCTTAATTCCTGAAGATGAACTGGATTTGAAGGGTCAATAAGCTTTGTGTTGAAGAAGGATAGTGACTATATGGCCTGCGCTCATTTAATTGTGTCTAGTGCTAATTAGACTTTTGAAGTTTGATATGACCAGCTAATGCAAGAATTGATTTAGATTCACTACTTTGTTTATGAGATATTTTCCTCCCTTCTAACTTTGATCTGTTTCCTGTGTAAAGCTTCTACATCCTTCAGATAATACAAGATGACAAAGGGTTAGAGTGTTATGTGTTCCGTAAATGGGGCCGAGTTGGAAATGAGAAAATTGGAGGAAATAAACTGGAAGAGATGTCAAAATCAGATGCCATCCATGAATTTAAGCGTTTATTCCTTGAGAAGACTGGTAATCCATGGGAAGCATGGGAACAGAAAAAGGATTTTCAGAAGAAACCTGGCAGATTCTTCCCATTGGATATTGTACTTGCTTATTTTGTTTTCCAATCTCATATTCTTCTTAGTGCTCCCTGCTTAGTTCTTAGTTCTTATTGATGTCTAAATTTGTAGGATTATGGAGTAAACAGACAGGTGACAAAGAAAACTAGGAGTGATGCAGACAGCAAATTAGCTCCTCCTCTGGTGGAATTGATGAAGATGCTCTTTGATGTTGAAACATACAGGTATACACTACTTTCCTTTTCACTTTTGACTTTTTTTTCTTTGGGTAATTGTATGTGTGAAAGACCAGATCTTGTGGTTTGCAGAGCTGCTATGGTGGAGTTCGAGATTAACATGTCAGAAATGCCTCTTGGAAAACTGAGCAAAAATAATATCCAAAAGGGTAGTTACCTATTAAAAATCCTTTTCATTTGCTTTCTGATACTGAAGCAGATCTATTTCTGATGCTGTAAAAAACCTTGACGATCTGAAATTTGATTTGTATTTCTTTGTGCCAAGAGCCCTGTATTTATCATTTTTTACTTTTCCAGGTTTTGAGGCTTTGACAGAGATCCAGAATTTATTAAGTAGCAATGCACATGATCCTTCTATCAAAGAAAGCTTGATAATCGATGCCAGCAATAGATTTTTCACTGTGATCCCTTCTATCCATCCTCATGTTATCAGAGATGAAGATGATTTTAAATCAAAGGTACAGGAGGCCAAGTGTGATAACATCATTGATGTTTTTTACTCAGCTGCCTTTTTGTGCCTCTCTTATGGTGGATATTTGATTGTTTGGTTTCCCTATGGTCATAGTAATTACTAACTCATTTATTTGTGACTTGCAAATTGATGCTGTGTTGAATCTTAGTGGGGACTTCTTATATGCTGTATTAAAAAGTGTCCTGCCCAATCACAATTACTTACCCATGCACCTCTCATCTTAAACTTCTCTTTTAAGCCTCTCTGAAAGTCAAGTTATTTTCGCCAAAACTTAGAGAAAGAAGTGAAATTTTGCTGCCTCTTCTTAATGCATTGTATACAGAAGGTTTAAAATAAAATTTGAAGTCACTGGAAAATTATACCTTAGGGGCTCTCCACTGACTATTGATTAACTGAAGTTTAATGGTGACTATATCTATCTCATGTACCTTGCCAGTATGAGGAATAATGTAGTTCACTATTTTGTTTCTACTGTAGGTGAAAATGTTAGAAGCTCTTCAGGATATTGAGATAGCTTCAAGATTAGTTGGCTTTGATGTGGATAGCGATGATTCCCTTGATGATAAGTATAAGAAGCTCCATTGTGATATATGTCCGCTACCTCATGACAGTGAGGACTATCAGTTGATTGAGAAGTATCTCCTTGCAACTCATGCACCAACTCATACGGTGGGTTAACCTTCTTTATAGTTCAAGCCCTCAGCACTGGCTCTGCTGGTGATGAGTTATTGTTCCTTATTTTTATCTTTCTTCCCCGCCATCCTAACAAAGTAATCACTGGTGTTTGATGTTATTATCAGGATTGGAGTCTTGAACTGGAAGAAGTATTTTTGCTGGAGAGAAGTGGAGAATTTGATAGATTTGCCCCTTATAGGGAAACGCTTAAGAACAGAATGCTGCTATGGCATGGTGAGTATCTCTTAATCAATTATATCTACATACAAACTGCTTTTGATCAAGGTTCATGGAAACCTGGAGCTTCAGCAGTAATGCAGCATGATTACAGAATCAGATATGTAAGTGAAACCAAAAAGCTGCTCCTCTACAGGTTCTCGGTTGACGAACTTTGTGGGAATACTTAGCCAAGGACTTAGAATAGCTCCTCCTGAAGCACCAACAACTGGCTATATGGTTCTCTTTCTCTCTCGTTGTTTTTCATTGTGTGCATATATGTGAACACTTATACATATTTGGGTTCATAGGCCTTGCATTATCATTTGTGATTTTCACACGCATGCCTATCGTATCTTCCTCCCTTCTACTAGGCTGATGAATGAACACTTTGCATTACAGTTTGGTAAAGGGGTTTACTTTGCTGACCTGGTCAGTAAGAGTGCTCAGTATTGCTTTACTGATAAGAAAAATCCAGTGGGACTAATGCTTCTCAGTGAAGTTGCCCTAGGGGAGGTCTATGAGCTGAAGAAGGCAACGGTGAGTTCACATCCCATGATGTTATATGGTTTGTTAGTGTGTGTATCTGTGCATGTCCACATGCTTGGTTTGAGTTGGTAACTAACATTGTGCATGTACCCATTCAACATGCTAAAAAACAAGGCCATTATCCTGTTGTGGGCATGAATGTGGGGTTCTAGAGATACTTGGCCTTAACCTTTGTTGCATGAAGTTCTTACTCAAAACATGCTAACTTGTGCCTGCAAGTTTGGCACAATTTCCCTCATTCCACTTGCTGTAAGATTTCTGATTTAGTTTGCATAATGACAGCTCTTACTCACTGGATTTTCTGTAGTATTGAAACTTGCTTTAGTCACCCAATATTCTCAAATGTTGGTAGGGTGGAAATCTGACACATTCAGTCTCCTGTTTGAATTTGTTTTTCCTTCTTTTCTGAATAAGAACCACAAGTTTATTTATCACAGTATATGGAAAAACCACCGGAGGGAAAGCACTCTACAAAAGGGCTTGGCAAGAAGGTACCTGAGGAGTCAGGATATGCGAAGTGGAGGAATGATGTCATTGTACCTTGTGGCAAACCAGTGTCTTCGAAAGTCAAGGCCTCTGAGCTGATGTACAACGAGTACATTGTTTATAATACAGCTCAAGTAAGTTCTATCTGCCTGGCAAAGTAGAAATTTTTAAAAACCTGCTGATGCATTTCTGTTACCATTTCAAATTTAAATTCAATTTTCAATACCTAATTAATTAAATGATATATCTCATTAGTAGAGTTTTTTTGTGGGAGTTTGGTATGGATTAAAATTCTAAGATTTGATCCACTTTCGGAACTTTATTTTGACTACTGTACAACTTGATCAAAATGATCGAATCAAAGTCTTTTGCTGCTGTATCAGAGTGGTTATCTGGGTTCTGCCAAGTAATTGAAATAAGTAATGCTCAAGGCAGAATTCTTATGATGAATTATCTCTTACGATTACTTGATGATTTTCATATGATTATACTTTTCGATGCCCCCATAAATGGAGCAGTCCTTAAAATAGTGGTTTTCTTGGACAGGTTAAAATGCAGTTCTTGTTGAAGGTGAGGTTTCATCACAAGAGAAGATGAGGACGTTGTCTTGCCTTAAAAGGATATAATCACTACATTCCCTATGAAATTCATTTTGGATACTGTAAAAGGGTTCTGTGATGAGATCTCATTTTGGGGTTTGCTGGAGATCTATCAACCTTGGCATTTTGCATGTGTAAATGGTGTTCCCAGGCATGGATTATGAAAACATGTCTGAATGTTTAATTATAATAACTTTAGTACAGATTATGGGAATTGGTATTATGTATCCAATGCTTTATGGGCTTGCCCTCTTTTGCTCTTCATGGGTTTTCCCCTCATTGTATGAAGGGTTTTGGGGGTGCCATGCTGGGATGCAAGCATCCGAGCACCTGGGCCAAAACTAGAGGTAGTCATGTTTAAAATTTAGTACTGCGATTGCACTCTTAGATAGCAAAAACTTCACAAGTAGGACCGGGGATGTGATTTGTGGTCCGTTGGTGCGATTGTGATCAGTTTTGGCTTCTCTATAAGGCATCTACCAAGTGATTGGATTAAGGAAAAAGCTTTAATGCAAACGTAGAGTCGACTGGCCACATGAGCATGGAGGAGAAGCAGAACTATAAATTTGGAAGCTTACACTTTAATGTGGTGTCAGCCACATTTATGTAGCAGAGGTGGTAGTTGATAGATATCCCAATCTATTCTGTAAACATAGAAGAAAAGGTGGGGCTGTATGTTTACATATCAAAAGGGTATTTATTCTATATTGGCTAATAATCTCAAAAATCTTATTTCAGAGCTTTGTAAATATGAACATACATGCACGATTGAGGGAGGAAGTTTTTGCTGTTAGAATGGAGGGCGGTGTGTTGGTCAAGCCATCAAAGCTTGCATGTATGCTGTGTGCAAGGATAATGTTACAAAGGGATTCCAAAATCAATGATGATTATGTCATGGTTGAGAGACCAGAAGCTGGAAAGATTTGTCATGCCACTTCCCGAACTGCCTGAAACGGGTTGGCGAGGAAAGATGTGATGCAGTGCTAAAGCTGAGGTAAGAAACATGATATGTGCTCACACTTTTCTATTCAAAGTGCCATTTTCCTTTTCCAGGGTAACGAATCCTTCGTGCTGTTTAATCTGTCCCTTTGCCACACTATTTTATTTATGTTGTTTTAGAGGAGGGACGTGGCTGGCTGGTCCTAGCACCATTTCCATGACCTTCCCTATCTCCCCACAGCTGGTTCGTTGTTGTGAGGATGTGTTACCTTTACGCTGGGCAAATCTGTTAAATGATCGACTTTATGCGTTGAAGTTCCTTCACATGTGCTGATGCAAGGGGCAGTAATGCTTCGCATATTCCCTCCACAACAAACTTACGTCTACCTCGAGCTGTGAATCATTGTAAAAAACACGCTTCACTTCAATTATATATGAGAATGATAGCCAAGTTAACATGACCAGAGCCATGGAAACGGCTAGACAAGTCTCAAAATATCACCAAGAAAATGCATTAAATAAACTTAAAATCATGAACAAATACTTTTAAGGAGCTCGATTAAAGCCCCCCCTCCGTGTCTTCTTACCTTTTCCTTCTTGAGAGCGAGACAATCCATTTCTTGGATATGTGGACTTGCAAGCAATTGTGACACAGCATCATGGACCCCCATGGTACTGAGGCCAGGCCAACCATAAGAGGTTGGTATGCTCTCTCTCTCTCTTTTAATTTTATAATTTTACGAGTTTAAATCTTAAAAATAACATTTAAAGAAATTAAATTATTTAAACATATCAGTTCGATATAAAAAAAATGTATTAAAATTGTTCAGAAATAAAATTTAAGTTTAACTGATAAGAAAACTATTCTGAGAATATTATTTTTGTTTATAAAAGGATATCTGCCAAGCCAGCCATTGTATTCAAATCCCCAATCTAAACTATATTTTCTTTCTTTTAAAAAAAATAATCATAATTCAAGCCACAAGATCCTTGAACCAAGACATTTAGAGTTGCCTCGTGTTTTGTCTCTTGTAATAAAATCGAAGCCTATGCACGAGGGCAAGGCGCCCCACTTCGGTTAGCTTTTCTAGAACTGAACACACTTTAGGCAGGCGAGCACTAACCCCATGACATGATCGACATGAGAGCTCAGGTTTCCAAAGGCTCAAAAAGCCAGCTTCGCTTCTCTACGCCACTAAGGGGTTATAGATATATGAATCCTTAATCTGTAAGTAAATTAAACTTAAATATCCAATTGCTTGTATTTAACTCTTAAAATAACTATTTTTAAGACATTGAACTGACGGTTAAAAAATAATAATGTCTCCACCGTTTGATTCCCCAAGTAAAATTCCTGATTTACTTGTAGTTAATTTATATTTTTTAAATACACCAGACTGATTTGATTTGAGGATACATATTTAAGATTGTTTAGAATAAAAAATTTAGTTTCATTGGTGTACAAACTGGTATGAGATAACTCTTATCATTGAATTAAAATAATTTTAAGACTTAGAAACTTATACAAGTAATCATGAATTTGTCCCTTTAACACACATTAGTCCTTAACTAATCACTCACGATGTCTTAAATTATTAGATTAGTTGTCGGTGAACAATCACCGGAAGGTGGAGGTTTAACACCACAGCCACAAAGCGACAAAAACATCAGTTCCCAGGTGCGGCGTTCGGCGGAAAAATAAAAACTTAGCAATCAAACGTCCCAAAAATCAAACTTAAAAAAGTAGCAGTAAGAAATTTCAAAAGCAAACTATATATTAAATATATTAATTAATCAAATCATAAGACAGTATTAGTGTATAAATCATGTTAATTGAGTTGGTCTTTGTTAGTAAAATAGAAGCCTCATACTGCATAAGTCCATTGATAAATGTTCCCTCAAAACCCTACATGGTGGCCTTCGATGTCTCCCATTTACTCTTATAAGAGATCCTTTGTGTCCCTTACTCCTAAAGCCCCCACCTCACTTGATCCCCTCGCCAACCACACCACACACACACTAGCCTCATTCGTTTTTTTTGCACCATTTCCTAGTGTGCTCGTGTGCCTTTAAAATTTTTTCAAGATTCTCTTCTTCTCCCTGTTTCTTTCTTTTGTTTCTCCCATCATGGCATCATCTGTGACTGGCACTGGTTCTCCTTGTGGAGCATGCAAGTTTCTCCGGAGGAAATGTGCCTCCGATTGTATCTTTGCACCTTATTTTTGCTCTGAACAAGGGACTGCTCGGTTTGCGGCCATTCATAAGGTTTTTGGTGCTAGTAATGTTTCCAAGTTGTTGTTGCATGTCCCGGTTGCCGATCGTTATGAGGCGGTTGTCACTATTGCCTATGAGGCTCAAGCAAGGATCAGAGACCCCGTTTATGGATGTGTTGCACATATTTTTTCCTTGCAGCAACAGGTTTGTGGAATTCTTTGTATCTTGCTTACTCACAATTTATATAGATATATATGTTTTTCTTTTTTTTTTAGCATATTTTTCAAGCATATATACCATAGATCATAAAGGTATATAGTGCAAAATTTTCCTTCTTGACAGTTTTTTTTTTTTGGAAAAGGGATTTGTAGAAGTCTGGTAATTCATCTCCAAAAGATTTTATTATTTTCTCTGAAATCTAATGCATTGTATTGTGTTTTTAAGGATTTTATTTATTTATTTATGTTCAACTCTTTCCGTAGGCTAGCAAGGGAGGATTAATTTTATTTCAAAAACCGATCAAGTTTTTTTCCCCTCTCTGTTGATGATAGAGGGTCTTGCTTGTGAGCCCTTGGTCCTCAAATCATGAAGCTGCAGGTTTCATCTTTACAGATATTGTGTTAGTGTAGAAGTTAAGGAAGTTCTAATTTTTGGTAACTGTTTTTGCTTTTGTAGGTGGCATGCTTACAAGCACAGTTGATGCAAGTGAAGGCTCAACTAGCACAAAATCTAATCGATTCAACACGCATTAATATAGAGAATACGCATCATCAGTGGCAAGGAAATAACATTTCTGGGGTGTCATCATTTCCATCTTATCAAACTTACATCAATCCAATCTCTCCACAAAGCTCACTTGATTCGGTTGACCTTAACAACAGCAATATTGATCATGGGATGATGGATATGCAAGATATAAAAAGCGGAGAGGAATTTGCATTCCAATCCTGTGCCAAGGTCAAAAGACCATACAATAGTGACTTGGGTGAGCTTCAAGCACTGGCACTTAGAATGATGAGGAACTAATTAACAGTAATTCATCATGAACATTATCATGTTTCTTTAATTTCTGCGCTAGCTCATCAAATGGAAAATCATGTATATATACTGAGATCAATCCCATCTAAAGAGACTCCAGTTTTGATCATCATAAAGCCTGATAGAGGCATTAATTTCCCTTCTGTTCAATCGGCACAAAACTACGTTGTAACAGCTTGAAAATGAAACTCCATCCCTCTCATAAGCTACTACCAATATTTAATTGCTAGCTAGAGTGGTTAACTTACTTTCTGAAGATAATTTAGTTTTCACCGAACAACAATAATGGGATTCTCAACTTTCAATTGTTTTACTTTCTTCTTCTTTCTTCTTTACTTTTACTTGCAATGAATATTATAATTTCGAGAAAATATTCTATATTCTTCACCTATCAAGTTGGGGGATAAATTAAGGTGTATATAGATACAAATTTGAACCCTCTGTTGTCTTTTGCCAAAAAAAATACCATACCACCACTATTATAGGTGTTAACTAGAGACGACTATCTTAGATTAATTTGTAGTTGGAATCCCAAGGTTAATCTATCTTTCTTCTCTGTCAAGATTAATATTGGCCCCGGCTGCCCTTTCATCAATTCCAATTATCACTTAGGAAAATTTCATCTCAAGAAATGGGGATCTGGTAATATTTAGAGAGGAGATGCATGCTATGATTGTAGTTAAGGGCATAGGCAAGCACCCTTGTGGTTAGTACCCTTTAATGGACCCACTTGTCTCGGGTTTATATGTCCTAATAAGTAGGTTTACCTAACAAAAATACTCTTTTATGATTTTAGTACGTATAATCTATGACCTTGTATCCATATATGTAGACAATGTGTTCCCTTGATTGAATGCATCGGGCTACATCATGACCAAGTAGCTAGCTTTAACAAGTTTTGTTTAACCGAGTAAGAAGATGGAGGGTTGTTCTGCTCTCTAAAATCTTTAAATAATGAAAAGCAATTTAAAAAACGAACTAAATTAACGAAGCCATTGTCCAAAAAACAAGAAATGAATTGCTAATTCATGTACATTGAGCAGATGTATTTACTATTGTGAAGGAAGACGACATTGCCGAACTTGTTTGTTGCAGCTTCAATATTGATATCGTGTTGTGTGCCCAGAGCCCGTCGTCCAGAGAGATAGAGAGGGCCTTTAATGGGTCCGAGAAAATTTGCGTTATATATAAATGTCAATTTCTCTTCAAATCATGGAGGAGAAGGAGGAGGAGGAATTCCATGCATCAAACTTGAAAATGTATTTGTATTACTTTTTTAAGGCTATAATGATGGTGTCATAATACTTGTTGCCCGTGCTCATGCGGTGTTAAGGAATTAAAAAATCACTTTTAGTTGTTTGGTTTAGAATTATTAAAAATCTCGAGTATGCTGATTTTATTAGATATTCTAAAGGTAAAAAATTGATTATATTTAGAAAAAGAATTAGCACTCTATTACATTCTATCTGAGACAGACTGCTTGTGAATAAATCTAACATTTTGAATTTATTACAGGCTCATGTATCCAGATAAATTTTTATGGAAAGGTTTTCCGTAATTTGTATATTGCGAAAAAAAATATTCCCAATTTAAAATTTATGAATATTTAAAATAATTTTGAGAATTTTCTGATCAATTCCTGATATTTAAATACCAGTTTACTTGTAAGTCCAACATTTATACCAGAATATTGACAATTAATTCCATGAATTAATGGTTTCAGGGGTTATTAAAATATTGATCAAGTTTTTATGGATTCAATAAATTAATTATTAAATCCAAGATGAGTGCAAATACACACACACGCACTAAAACACACAATATATATTTTTTGGGAAAAATATGATTTTTTTTGTATTTTTGAGAGACTTGGTTGTATGTAACATGCAAAAAGATATTTTTTATTATCATGTTAATTTTTTTCTTGTATTTTTGTAAGGCCATGTTTGGCAAAAACCTAATTTTCCTTAAAATAAAACTACCCAAAACAAGTCTAAGAGGTGTTTGCTAAACACATTCTTAAACCAAAGATCAAACTAAACCAGATTTCAAAAAAGAAAAAGCAAGGTTTTAATCATAATCAAGCATAGATCAAGAATCAAGTGTTAGTTTACTTTGATTATTCCTCAAACATCATGATTTTATGAAAAATGGGTTTCAATTTAAAACTAACACCCTAAATCTAAAACCTATAAAAATATGTTATCGATATTTGACTCCAAACCTCAACATTATCATAAGTAAGAATACTTCAATAAAAAAACTAATAAAGACAACAAATCATCATAAACATGTAAAAAACTCCAAGCTCCAAAACTGTCAACCTAAAACAATCTATATTTTTATGCAATTTGGATTCAAAATGTTTTCCTAAACCCTCAACCAGTACCAAATAAAACCCAGAAACCTAGAAACATGCAAGAACAAAAGAACATCAACCTTTCTAACACATCTGACAAATTTCAGATCAAACTCAAATGCAAACATAGCGTATTAAAGCAATCATTAACATGTTAACATATTTAAAACATTGTATTTAAACAACTTAAATCAATCCAGCAGGTCTCATAGACTTCACTTTAAGGTTTGCAAAAATATACCTGCCAAGCTTGAAATCTTCAAATAAAAAATGAATTTTTATTGATGCTTTTCTTTTTTCTTCTCTCTAAACCCAGTAAAAACAAATTGAATCCATAAAATCATGAATTTGAAAGAATTACTTAAACTTTCACTAAAAAATCTTTTCCTTCTAATTTTTTTCTCCCACTTATCTGATTTTTTTTTATAGGCAGATCCAAAACTTCTAGATAAGTTTGATAGGTTTCTAAAATACTTTAGATAATAATACAGTAACTCTACAATGAACCATTGTTTCCACCAATCACCGGTGATTCAATATATAGTTTACCTGGATCGTTTGTCTGGATTGGATTTAAGAAAGAATTTTTTTCAAGGAATAAGAATGAAAGAGGGGAAATGAACCCTCTTTCATTAGCAAGATTGGTTGTAAGAGACGAGTGGTCCAATTAAATTTACTCGAAAAGACTTCATTAGCAAGATTGGAAAGACCATCACCTCCAATCCTTCTTTCTTGGGACGCATATGTCCTTTCTGTAATTAAGGTCCTATGTTATGCTTGCTTGTCTTGAAGGTACTTTGCTGTACTTGAAGGCCTATTTTCACATTTTCCAGAATTCTAATGACCCCCCTCCCTTTATTTGTTTTTTCTCCGAAGTGTGGACAGGTAAAAAATTTGGGTTCCAGCTAGCGACGACGAAAAGGTAACGAGTGTTGCACTTAACTATCCGTATCCTCTGCATCTCTGCAACAAAGTGTTCAAAAAGAATCGATAACCTTACTCGGTCAAGCGGCATTGGATAATATTAATAAAATCCCAGGTTCTTCGAGCCCATGACCATGATATATATATATATATATATATATATATATAAGTGTATATTATAAGTTATAACCATTAATTTCAAGTCAAGCATCGACTAACAACTTTCACAGGCCAGTCTTTACAATTGGACAATCGAACACAAACAAAAAGGAGAGAAAAGAAGTAGAATCTGTTATTATACATTCCTCTATTGGACTCCATTAACTGCACTTGAGAAAGTGATAATCATATTATTCCAAATGGTATCCATCGATCCCATTAATTAATTAGATGGATATTAATTGGTAGAATGTGGGCTCTCGGAAGAGCTGTGTCTCGAGAAAGTTCATTGTCTGAGAACCTAAAAAGAGAAGACAAGAAACAAGGACTCGACTTTAGTAAACACGGCCAATGAACTTAATTAAAGAGATCAAAAGAGAAAAGAAGCTATGTGGTCTCTCTTCTTTTCAATGGTCTCTTCTTAAAGGGGAGGAGCGCATGCTAATGGTGTTGGAGCCGTGACAAACACTTGTTCCTACCAGCATTAGTTTTTGTCTCTGTCAAAATATATAGTGCAAAATTATTTAAAGGATTCGCTAGCTGTGGACAAAATTTTGGGTCAAGCGTTCTGTTTGATTCACAGGTCTGAGAGGCAGAGAAGATATGGTATTAATATGGGAAATTAGAAAGTGGGCTCTTGCTAAATTTAATTGGTCAATAATCACTTATAATGTAGACCCGAACAACTTGAGATAAATTAAGATTTTGATGGTGCTAATCATATATATATATATATAAAGGGAAATAATTATTCTCCATGGTTTAGTGCAAGGGTCTAACCTTCTAAAAAGAAAAAAAAAATGCACCATAAAATCAAGCTGGCTAGATTTTCAGAAGTGTATGAGGAGGGGACCATGCATCTACTCCATTCAAAAAAAAAAAAAATTGTGTTGCCCTAAGAAAATGAGAAGGAATTTATGGTACAACTGGCTTGTTGTAAAGCAATTTTCATTCACATGACAGCCAGACAAGTGTTCGTGATGTTTCAATTTACTCCAAAGAAATACACAAATTATTAAACAAATAGAAAGAAGACAAAGGGGAACAGAAAGATCAAATAAATGGCTGGGGAGAAAAATAAATAAAAATAAAGAAAGAGTACCAAAGTGTTGACTAGGAGAATTTGCACGCATGTTCAAACTTGGCCGTTTGATTGTGGGGTCAATGACGTATTGATTTGGATGGAAGAATATGGCCTCTCATGTAAGTTGAAACTGCATTTTCTTTCCCTTTTTTTGGGTCAAGACACAAAATTATCACCGCTTATAATTTATGTTGGCTGGAATTATTGTACTAAATTATAAATTAATCTTTATCTTTATAATTTAACAAAAATAATTAATTAACTAATTAACTTTAAAATGTGTATTTAGAGTTGAACCGATCCTGAAGGTACATCCTAGTAAAAAAA